>JAEEGG010001907.1_pt1 | contig 54966 bp, 45 predicted proteins | sample 9134161 | NCBI WGS metagenome assembly JAEEGG01 (sample SAMN16246543, study PRJNA631951) | gut metagenome | biome: gut microbiome; feature: rumen; material: CR-attached | host: Bos | place: Iran: Karaj | collected 2018-10 | reverse complement strand
ACTGTCTGAATGGCAATAATCAAAAACAGCCAGTTGCAAACCACTGTCTGTTCGCTCAAATTCAAATGCGGACAGTGAATTCCCTAATAATTTCACTGTCTGAATGTCAAATTCGAAAACGGGACAGTTATAAGGGCCACTTTACCTCCCACACAGGATCCGTCCCTTCCGGCGAGGTATTTCTAGAAGAATTCTAGCTTGCTTTACCTCCCGCGCAAGCTCCGTCTATTCTGGCGAGGTATTTCTCGAAGAATTCTAGCTTGCTTTACCTCCCACACAGGCACCATCCCTTCTGGCGAGGCATTCCTCTGAGATTTCTCACATGCTTTGCCTCCAGTTGGAGTTCCCCTCCTTCTAACGAGGCATTTTACTCCAAACAATGATTTATTCAAATGATAGGAACCCTACAACCCCCGATTTATGCATCCGTAATCATCCAGATAAACGCCATTTTGTTTCACGAAAATATAAATACAAAAATAGAAAATCTGCTTGACATATTATCAAAATGATAGTATGATTCAAATAGATAAAATCAATATGATAATAAGTAGGCAAAAACGAAATGGAGAGAAACGGAAGTGGTGAGGTGAGAAAATAAAAGAAAGAATAAAAGAGAAAAAGAAGAAATAAAAGAGAAAAAGAAGAAATAAAAGAGAAAAAGAAGAAATAAAAGAAATAATAAATAGAAAAAATATAAGAAAAGAGAAGATAGTGAGTCGCAGTTAGGACTGGCGGCGGAAAGGAGAACAGTATGAAATGTAAAGAGATTTTTGATCGGGGAATTCAGTTCCATCATTATTGCAATACGGCATATCCGCTGCGGCCGAACTCTTTGGCACAGTATGAGGTGCATGATGCGCGGGATATGTATGAAGTCGTAAAAAAGAATATCGAGGCGCAGGATGAGCTTTGTCTTTATGTTCACATTCCGTTCTGCCAATCCAGATGCAAGTTTTGCGAATATGTGGTCATGGAACAGCCGAAGGAGAGTGATCCCGATACCTATGTGGAGTACCTCCTGAAGGAAATTGAAATGTATCGCGAGCTCATCAAGGAGAAACCCGTCGTTGGGTATGATCTTGGCGGCGGGACCCCTTCTTTCCTGTCTATTGAAAACCTGCGGAAGATTACGGAGTCCATCCGCAAATTCAATCTGCAGGATGGCATGTATCTCAGTGTGGAGACGACGCCGGTGATTGCCGCGAATGATCCTGAGAAGATTAAGGCGATTCGTGAGCTTGGCTATAATCGTATCTCCATGGGGTTCCAGACGGTATCTCCAAAGCTTTTGGAATCGCTTGGTCGCGAGGGCTCGGAATTCATCTACGAGAAGGCAGTGGGCAATATCCGCAGGGCTGGGTTTGACAGGCTGAACATTGACTTAATGTATGGCTTCTTGAATCAGTCGGATGAGGATTTTGCGAACACGATTAAGTACACCATCGCCATGAATCCAGAGTTCATCACGCTGTATCGGAACCGCTATAAGGGAACGAAGCTAGAACCGGAATCTCAGGGAGTAACCCTGTATAAGGTCAACCGTCAGTATGACATTGCCTATCGTCTCTTGAAGGAGGCAGGGTATGTTGCCAACAACGGAAAGAACACATTTAGCCGCATTCCGGGAGATTTGGGAACCTCCTCCTACCTGACAAGGCGCGTGGTCAACGTGACCTCGTATGTGGGCTTTGGGCTTGGCGCACAATCCTTTGTCGGAAATTATCTGGCCTACAACCTGGGCTGCGCCGATCATAAGCTGGAGAAGTATTGCAAGGCGATTGATGAGGGCGACTTCCGATCAATGACATTGCCGACATGCCAATCAGCGAGGTTCGGGCAAAGGCGATCTCAGTCATGTTTTACTTCGGATTTATTTCGATGAAGGCATATCAGAAGCGATTTGGCGAGGATTTTCGTGATGTTTGGTATCGGCAAATCCGATTTCTGAAGGAGAACCAACTGATGGAATTCGCGGATGAGGACACCTTCATGCTGACGGACTATGGCGCAGCACATCTCTATGGCATTATCCCGCTATTCTACAGTGAGAGAAGCATTCAGGAAATGTTCCTCCTCTCAGAGCGTTGGCTCAACGATAAGAAGGGCGAGGACATTTTCTTAGAGAAATATGACAGGAAGGCATTTGATGCACCGTCCGTAGCGGTGGACCTCATGGTACTGAATCGGGATCACACGAAGCTTTTGCTGATCAATCGTGCGGATCATCCCTTCGTCAACCGTCTGGCGCTTCCTGGAGGCTTTTATAAGCCGACCGATGATACGCTCGAATTTGCGGCGACGCGGGAGCTCATGGAGGAGACCAGCGTGTTTGCAAAGGTGACGCCGAAGGATTTGGTGAAGGTGACCTCCACAAAGGATCGGGATCCCCGGGGCTGGATCATCAGCGTAGCGTATCTGTTGGAGCTGGATGAGAGGCTTGTTAAGCCCATCGCAAATAGCGATGCCTTGTATGCAAGGTGGGTTGACGTTTCATCCATCGACAAAGATCGTATGGCGTTCGACCATTATGACGTGATACAATATGTATTAAGAAACAAATTTGTTAAGTGAAGTAAATAACGCGAAGCGAACAGATTAAGGAGGATAAGGTTATGAGTGAAGAGAGAACAATAATAATGACGCGAGATAGCTTTTGTATGGGCGATGACGTGACTGCTCCGAATAAACAGATCTTTCAGTGGCATGATACCGATTGGTATCCAGAGATTGGGTTTTATGAAATGATTGAAAGATATCTTGGTACAAATCTTCCTGGATTTTATTGGCGGGGATTTGCGGGACACGTAAGGATTGTTGACGTAAGCATTCATCGCAAGGGGATGAAGTTTACGAGAGAGATTGAACTTGCTGAAAACTGGCAAGAGCTCCTAAGAAAGAATAATCACATTCACTTCTTACATGAAGAGCACACAAATAAGGATGCTTTGCCAATTAAAATTTAGCTGAGACATGGTGAAGGATCTCATATGCGAAAAGAATCGGGAAACCGATTCTTTTTTTGAGTGAAATGAAGCAGACAAAGCATTGTTGGCAGCAGGGCAGTGTTTGGGAACTTGCGTTGACGCAAGTTGTTTAACGTGATAAAATAAAGTAGGTTAACTATAACAATATTATGTCAATGAAATGGGATGATGAGATGAAGAAACGAAATGTTCTTTTGATTATGACATGTTTCATATTTTTGTTATCGCTTTCTGGCTTTACGCAGAGGGTAAATGCGGCGTCTTATATGAGTAATAAGACGGAGATTCCCGTGGATCTTGAGGTTTCCGGAGCCGAGGCCATATGCCAGACGGAGGATGGCTATGTTTGGATTGCTCAGTATTCAGGACTTACGCGTTATGACTCGAAGGAATTCGTAACCTATAAAAGCTTTACTTATGAAGGACAGGATTACACGGTCATCAACGTAAGGGCTTTGGCCGCGGATGGCAATACGCTTTATGTCGCCACCTCTGAGCAGGTTTATGTCTATAAGGACTATCATTTTCAGCCATTGGTCTTGGATGCAGGTGTCATTACCGACATCATTTTGGACGCTGAGAACGACCTCCTGTATATTTCAACGCAGGATCATGGCGGAATCATTTATGACGTCACAAGCGGCGAAAAGACAACGATCCCGGGAACGGAAGAAAAGAGTATCCGCGACATTGCGCTGGATGTCACGAGGGACAATTATTATTATCAGTCGGACGAAGGAGTCTGCGATAAGAACGGAAAAGAGATCCTTCTCAATTCTAGAATCCTGGAAATTTATTCCTTTGACAAGACTTTGTTTATGGCAGAGGAGAGCGGAATCATTCATAGGTATGACATGGAAAAGGGGAGAGCGCTTTCTGACCTGACCGTTCCGGATCAGGTCAATAAGATGCTGTATTCCAAGGAGGATCAGATCCTGTTCATAGCCTGTGAAAAGAATGGTATTTATTGCGTGGATTTCAGCTCAGCGGAGCCGCAGATTACCCTGGCGGGGGATCTTGATAACAAGAGCCAGCTGGTGGATTTGATGATCGACTATGAAGGGAATCTATGGCTGGCTTCGCATTATATCGGTGCCTCCGGCGTGTCCATCATTACGAAGAACGCACTCTCTGAGCTGTTCTATGATGATTCGACCTGGCAGTCTTTGAATGCGCCTCCCGCATTCGACAGAAATGTTTATGCGGTAGAAAAATACGGCGATATTTTGTATGTTGTTGCCGCAACAAAGATTTATCGGTATGATTTGAAGAAAAACATGATTTTGCCAGACAATGTCATTATGCAGACCATCAGTGACTATGCTGAGGTCAAAACGCAGGAAGGAAAGGCGCAGGGAGACGACAATTTCTTATTTACCTATGCACCGAAGGATGTTGAGGTATTTCAGGATAAGGTCTATTTCGCCGTTTCCGGCATAGGTTTGGTGGAATATGATCCGAGGTCGGAGAAGGTTGTTATTTACGACGTGAATTATATTAGCACCCATCTTGGAACGGTGGTCGATGATCCGGATCTGACGCTGACGGGTGCCATTCGTTCCATGCGGAGCTTTGATACGTATCTGGCACTTGGATATGCGAGAGGCGTCATGCGTTTTGACGGCAAGAAGTTTTCCGTCATGAACATCGGCACGAATGTTTTGTACATCAATAAGACAAACGATGGAAGGCTTTTGTTTGACAGAACGCAGGGGTTATTCATTGTTGATGATGATTTTACCACGACAACGGAGATTCCTACGGAGAAGGGAATTACTGGAAATCGACTGAAATTCCTTGTGGACGGGGATAATCTCTACTATACGTTAAACAGCCGACTCTTTAGGACAAATACCAAGGACGGAAATGGTGTTTCGGAGGAAATCGCCATCCCGTACATCAAGGGCTCCATCGTTGAACTGGCCAAGGTGAAATGTACCAATACGGATGGATCACTTGTTTATAAATATGTCATCGGAAGCCAGACACAGCTTTATGTTACGGATTCCCTGGAGGGGAACCGTCTGACGGATTATGCATCCTATGATGCCACCAATGGTCTGCAGCCGATCATTGCGAATACCTCCGGATTCTATGATGAAGAGGAGCAGAAGTATTATCTCCAATCCACAAATGGCATTTATGTCTATGACTTTAATTTGACGAGGGACGTACCGCCTCCAGTGAAGATTGTGGTGTCTTCCGTGGATGTTGATGGCGTGCATTGTTACGGAAATAATCTCACCATTGGAAAGGATGAGTATCGTGTCGCGTTCAATCTTTCCATTTTTGGATTTCGCCCGAACAATGGTTACACAATTTATTACAAGCTGGATGGAATAGACGAAGACTACACTGTCGTTACGGACGATAATCGAAGTGCGTATTATACGAATCTTGCAGGTGGGAATTATGATTTCCACATCTATGTGGTTGACGGATATGGGCAGGCTTCGAATCAGGTGGACATTCATCTGGAGAAGGAAAAGAAATTTCATGAGCATTGGTGGTTTTGGGCAATTGTCTCCGTGATTGCAGTGGTTGTAGTTTACTTCATTGCATCCCTGTTTGCCCGCATCAAGAACAGACAGTCGCTGAAGCGCCAGCTGGAATATAAAAATATCACGTTGGAATCCATTGAGGCCATTGCGAGAACCATCGACGCAAAGGATGAATATACCAATGGTCACTCGATTCGCGTTGGTTCTTATTCCAAGGTGATTGCGGAGAATCTCGGATTGAACTCCGACGAAGTCGATAATATTTACTATATCGCCCTGCTTCATGACATCGGAAAGATTGCGATCCCGGACAGTATTTTGAATAAGCCTGGAAGACTGACGGATGAGGAATTTGGCATTATGAAGAAGCATACCACCCGTGGCGCCCAGATTTTGCAGGGAATCTCAACCATTCCGCAGATCGTGGAGGGAGCAAGATCTCATCATGAGAGATATGACGGTACGGGTTACCCGGAGGGGAAAAAGGGCGAGGACATTCCCTACGTGGCAAGGATTATCTGCTGTGCAGACTGCTTTGACGCAATGGCTTCTAAGAGAGTATACAAGGAGCCGTTCTCCATGGATGTCATCATAAAGGAGTTCGAGCGCTGTTCCGGAACGCAGTTTGATCCGAAGATAGCAAAGGTTGTCGTAGAGCTTATCTCGACAGGAAAGCTGCAACCGATTTCTGCTGAGAATACCTATCTCGGAAGCGATGGTAAGACGCACAGAATCAAGCAGGATGAGAACGGGCAGGAGTAATGATTGGGGGGAAGGTATGGCATTCGATTTTTGGGGAGAATACCGGAGGAAGCTGAGAACGCCTGAGGAAGCCGTAAAGGTGGTCAAGGACGGAGACTGGATTGATTACACCAGCTCGCTTGGCATGCCCGTGCTGCTTGACAGGGCGCTGGCGGCAAGGCGTGACGAGCTGCACGACGTCAAGATTCGCGGAAACCTGATTCAAGGACCCATTGAGGTCGCGGAGTGTGACAAGACGCAGGAGCATTTTACGTATCACAGCTGGCACTGTTCGTCCTATGAACGTGCCCTGTGCGATGAGGGAAAATGCTATTATATTCCCATGGTATTCCATAATAATGCGGCGTACTATGAGTTTTTCCTCGACGTAAACGTCGTCATGGTGAGTGTTTCACCCATGGATAAACACGGGTATTTTAATTTCTCCGTAAATACGGGCGTCGCAGGGCCGATCTGCCGTGATGCGGACATCGTGATTGTTGAGGTGAACGAGTACATGCCGAAGATCCGTGGAGGATATGATGAGTGCATTCATATTTCCGAGGTGGACTTTGTCGTGGAGGGAGAGCATGCACCGTTTGAGGATGCGAAGCCGTTGCCGCCGCGTCCCGTGGATCGAAAAATTGCGGAGCTTGTGATTCCGTATATTGTCGACGGAGCGACGCTTCAGCTTGGTATTGGAAGCCTTCCGAATGCGGTTGGCGAGTGTATTGCACAGTCGGACATTCGTGATCTTGCCATGCATACGGAGCTTTGCTCGGATGCATTTTACGCGCTCTATAAGGCAGGAAAGCTGACGAACAAGTATAAGAGTATTGACCGAGGGAAGGGCGTGTTTGGATGCGCCATTGGGTCAAATGAATTGTATGAGTGGTTGGATGACAACCCGGGCGTTGCGGCCTATCCGCTGGAGTACGTAAACCGTCCGTACGTCATTGCACAGATTGATAACATGGTGTCAATCAATGCCTGCGTGGCCGTGGACCTCTATGGGCAGGTGGCGGCAGAGAGTACGGGCAAGCGGCAGATCAGCGGTACCGGCGGACAGTTGGATTTCCTGATTGGCGCGTCTGCATCGAAGGGCGGGAAAGCGTTTATTTGTATGAGCTCCGTGCATACGGATCGACATGGCGTAAAGCATTCGCGCATTCTGCCGCAGTTTAACGGGGACATCATTACGTCGCCTAGAAGTCAGGTGTACTTCCTTGCGACGGAATACGGTGTGATCAATCTGGAGGGTCGTTCGACCTGGGAGCGCGCGGAGATGCTGATCTCCATCGCACATCCTGAGTTTCGAGACATGCTCATCAAGGAGGCCGAGGAGCGAAAAATCTGGAGAAGAAGCAATAAGCGTTAAAGGCTCGGAGCTAGCCAGGTTGGTCTCCTCAGGCGCGCTCGCGTTCCGGGTGCAGCGCATCGGTACTAAGACGTCAGAATACGCTGCCTAAGTCCAAGCACCGTCGAGGGTAATGATTTGACCGGTGAGGTAGGTGGGAGCGGTTGCAAGCTGTAGGGCGAGGGCTGCGACTTCGTCGGGTGAGCCGATGCGGTCGGCAGGGATTTCTGCCACGAGGGCTTCCATGTCTTCCTCGGAGAAGCAGGCGTTCATGGAGGTGTCGATGACGCCGCAGGCAATGGCATTGACCTGAATGTTGCTGGGAGCAAGCTCCTTCGCAAGTGCCTTGGTGAAGGTGTTGATGCCGCCCTTAGATGCTGAGTAAGCGACCTCCGTGGAGGCACCGACGTTTCCCCAGACGGAGGAAATATTGATGATTCGCCCGGCATGGTTTTGAAGCATGAGGGGAATGCTGTATTTACAGGTATAGAAGCAGGAATCCAGATTGGTGGACAGTACATGCCGCCATGCTTCAGGACTCATTTCATGAAGCAGCCCCACGTAAGAAATGCCTGCATTGTTTACAAGAACATCAAGGCGAGTAACCTTTTGAAAGAGGGCTTCCACCTGCGCTGGATCGCCAGCATCGACCTGAAAGGCTTGACATTGGATTCCATCAGTCGCTTGTGAATCAGTTGACTGTTCAAGCTCGCGCGCGAAGGCTTCTAGCTCGGGAAGCGTCTTGGAACAAGTGAGTATGAGGTCATAACCAGCCTTTGCAAAGACTTTGGCAATGGCCTTGCCGATCCCGCGTGACGCGCCTGTGATCAGGCAGACGGGACGGGAAGGATTGGGAAAAATAGGGTTGGCGTTCCTTGATTCCATGATCGTAAACCTCCGCTAATGGTAAGTGAATAAATTTTGGTAAGTATATCTGCATCCGAAATCATTCTAACACAAATTTCTAGGGAAGACCATACAGTTTTTCGGAAGGTTGTGCAGGAGAAAATATATGAGAATTCTTGGCTTCCTTTTGGCGCTCGTCGTGGGCAGGTTTGAGGGAAAGGGAAAATTATTTGCAAAGACCATCCATGCGATCCGATTGTGTTTTTTTATAGGGGCTGTTGCCTTATTGGTATTCTCCATATCCAATCAGAATCAGGAACTATGTAAGAAATATTTGATCGCGGGTGTTGTCATCGGGCTTTTGTCCTTCGGCTATTTGATGCTGGATGCATGGATGGATCTAAGCGATACGGATGCGGCTCTTTGGGATATGTTTCTTGTCTATCCAACGATCGCCATATGTATCGTTTCGGTCATCACCAACGCCATAAAGTCGATCCTACACTTGGATGGGATGCCGTCCGCTAGGGCTTCCTCCTTTTTGGTGATTCTGGTGGGGATGATCCTTGCTTCCCTGTTTGCAGTGGACTTAGTGCTTCTGTTTGAAACCTGGCTTTTGCGCAGCAGTGAAGTGATTGTCACGGAGGGCATTGCCTTTCATAAAATCAGGTGCGGCGTACGGAATAATGGCAAAATGAAGGAGCTTGAATTATCACCAGATCGTTTTTGCTCGAAGCATGTATTGAAGGTGGATGCATTTTTGTCCCATGGCGAGGAGCTGAGACGGATTGAGGCAGAGAACTATCAGATTGACATGAGGCATCATCAGATCATGATATACCGTGATCATGAGTTGCTATATGATCTGGATTTTTCGTCAGATTATTTAACCTATACGACGGTTTATATTCAATCAAAACATCATTGAAAGACAGAAGGAGGAAGAAACTATGTATGACGTGATTATTATTGGCTCTGGGGCAGCTGGATTATCGGCTTCGGTCTACGCCAAGAGGGCGGGACTGAACCTCGTGGTGCTTGAGAAGAGCCCCATGAGCGGCGGACAGATTCTGAACACCTATGAGGTGGACAATTATCTGGGACTTCCTGGCATTAACGGTTTCGACATGGGCATGAAATTCCGCGAGCACGCGGACAAGCTGGAAGTGCCCTTTAAGGACGCTGAGGTACTCGAAATCAAGGATCTTGGCGACAAGAAGATCGTTCGGACGGACAAGGAAGAGCTGGAGACGAAGAGCATTATTCTGGCTACGGGTGCGCATCATGCGCTTCTTGGCGCTCCGGGCGAGGCTAAGCTTTCCGGCATGGGCGTTTCTTATTGCGCTACCTGTGACGGTGCGTTCTTCCGCAAGAAGGTGGTGGCAGTGGTCGGCGGAGGCGACGTGGCGCTGGAGGATGCCATTTATCTGGCAAGGACGAGCGCAAAGGTTTATCTGATTCACAGAAGGGATGAGCTTCGCGGAACAAAGGTGCTACAGGATGAGCTGATGGCCAAGGAGAACGTGGAGATCCTCTATAGCCACGTCGTAAAGGAAATCTGCGGTGAAAGCAGCGTAGAAAAGTTGATTTTGGAGGACGTTAAGACTGGTGAGAGGAAGGACGTTCCGGTCAATGGCGTATTCATTGCGGTTGGCATTCATCCGGACAGTGAACTCGCAAAAGGCATTGTAGAGATGGATCCCGCAGGATACATTATTGCAGATGAGACCTGTGCGACAAGCGTCCCCGGAATCTTTGCTGCAGGTGACGTTAGAAAGAAACCGATCCGCCAGATTGTCACGGCCGTGGCAGACGGCGCCAATGCGGCAACCAGCGCAGGTGCATACGTCGCAAGACTATAAAGTTGAATATGAGTTTCCAAAAGTTTTCTAAATATTTTTTTCTGCTTTTTAGGGGTTGACAAAAAAACAACTGTAAAAAATAGACAATTTTCTTCGGGAGAACGGAATTTAGATAAAAAGTATCTGCTTTTTTGATTAGAGTTATCCACGTTGAAAAGTGGCGATTTTTATGGATTGATGATTTATACACTAAGTTATGCACGTTATCCACAGGTTTTGACCAAAAAAATGACAGGGAAATCAGTTTTTGAGAAAGAACAAAGGTTTTGTTGAAATTTAACAAATTTGTCGAAAATTGTAAAAAAGCCCCGATTTTCGTTGACAGATTTGAATTCAAAAATATGTAAAATATTTTAGAAATTGTTGCAAAACATTGGCAATTCATGGTATAATGCTTATACAATTACTAAGGAACCTATTTTTGGGCGGAGAGGAGCCGCAGAGCGGTTTCGTAATTGAAAAAACAGACGGAAGGGATGATCATATGAAATTTGTAATCGTAGGCAGAAATATTGAAGTAACTCCCGGATTAAGAGCGGCAGTAGAAGATAAGATCGGTAAACTAGACAAGTATTTTAACCCCAACACGGAGGTTCACGTAACGCTCAGCGTCGAGAAGGAGCGTCAGAAGATTGAGGTTACCATTCCCGTGAAGGGCAATATTATTCGTTCCGAGCAGGTGAGCAATGACATGTACGTGTCCATTGACCTGGTTGAGGAAATCATTGAGAGACAGCTTAAGAAATATAAAAATAAAATCGTTGACAAGCATCAGTCGGGCGGCGATTTCAGTCAGGCGTACGTGGACAACGATTATGCGGATGACGAGGAGATCAAGATTGTCCGCACGAAGAAGTTTGACATTAAGCCCATGTATCCCGAGGATGCCTGCATTCAGATGGAACTTTTGGGACACAGCTTCTATGTATTCTGCAATGCTGAGACGGATCAGGTGAACGTAGTGTACAAGAGAAAGGGAGATACCTACGGGCTGATTGAGCCGGAAATCTAGGGAAGATTTCGTGGCTTGATGGATTTGACTTATCATGAAAGGGCAGTCGCAATGGCTGCCCTTTTTTCTTTTAAAAGCTTCACTAAAAGCTTCACAAAAATTTCACGATAAAGTCATTGCAAAAGAGAGCCTACTATGTTACAATGAGGAAGACTCGAATGATAAAAAAATAACAATCATCAAAATTATGTGAGATTTAGGCGAAAAAGAGCTGAAATCGAGCAAAAAAAGTAAAAAGAAAACATGGAGGAAAAACAAATGGCAAGAAAAGTAGTTTTAGCCGGCGCTTGTCGTACCGCTATTGGTACCATGGGCGGATCTCTTAGCACGACTCCCGCAGCGGAGCTGGGCGCAATCGTTATCAAGGAGGCACTTTCCCGCGCAGGCGTTAAGCCGGAGCAGGTAGATCAGGTTTACATGGGTTGCGTAATCCAGGCAGGTCTTGGTCAGAACGTGGCTCGTCAGGCTTCCATCAAGGCAGGCCTTCCCATTGAGGTTCCCGCTGTTACCATGAACGTGGTTTGCGGATCTGGCTTAAACTGCGTAAACCAGGCTGCACAGATGATCATGGCAGGTGATGCTGACATCGTTGTGGCAGGTGGTATGGAGAATATGTCCATGGCTCCCTATGCAATTCCTCAGGCACGTTTCGGATATAGAATGAACAATGGTACCCTTGTTGATACCATGATCAAGGATGCTCTTTGGGATGCATTCAATGATTATCACATGATCAAGACCGCAGACAACATCTGCGAGGAGTGGGGTCTGACCAGAGAAGAGCTCGACGAGTTCGCTCTGAAGTCCCAGCAGAAGTGTGAAGCAGCGCAGAAGGCTGGCGCATTTGACAAGGAAATCGTTCCCGTTACCGTAAAGAAGAAGAAAGAGGTTATTGAGTTCAAGGCTGATGAGGGTCCTCGTCCCGGTTCCACCATGGAAGGTCTTGCAAAGCTTCGTCCCATTAACCCGGGCGGATTCGTTACCGCTGGTAACGCTTCCGGCATCAACGATGGTGCAGCTGCCATTGTTGTTATGAGCGAGGAGAAGGCTAAGGAGCTTGGCGTTAAGCCTATGGCTACCTTCGTAGCAGGCGCACTTGCAGGCGTTCGTCCTGAGGTTATGGGTATCGGCCCCGTAGCAGCCGTAAACAAGGTTATGGCAAAGACTGGCATGAAGATCGAAGACTTCGATATCATCGAGGCAAACGAGGCATTTGCTGCACAGTCCGTTGCAGTTGGTAAGGATCTCGGCATCGACGTTGACAAGCAGCTGAATCCTAACGGCGGCGCAATCGCTCTTGGACATCCCGTAGGAGCTTCCGGATGCCGTATCCTGGTTACCCTGCTTCATGAGATGCAGGCAAAGGGCGCTAAGACTGGTCTGGCTACGCTTTGCATCGGCGGCGGCATGGGTTGTGCTACCATCGTTAAAATTGAAGACTAAATGCCGAAGTGAGGATCTGACGCGGGACGAAATGCTTCTCGAAGAAGAGAATCCTAAGGGCGAAACATCAAGAGAATGCTTCCATTGGGGGTATTCTCTTTGATGCGTAAAGAGATAGTAAACAAATATCAAAAAAGGCAGTGTTTCAAGACGTCTGCCGGAAAGAGGAAAACATGGATTACGTTCTTTATGAACAAAAGGGCGCTTATGCGGTAATCACCATCAATCGTGAGCGCGCTTTGAACGCACTGAATTCCCAGGTGCTGGACGAATTGGATGCTACCCTGGACGCCGTTGACCTGAGCATGGTTCGCGCACTGGTTCTTACGGGTGCTGGCGAGAAGTCCTTCGTTGCAGGCGCTGACATCGGAGAGATGAGCACCCTGACCAAGGCTGAGGGCGAGGCTTTCGGCAAAAAGGGTAACGACGTATTCAGAAAGCTGGAGACCTTCCCCATCCCCGTGATCGCGGCCGTAAATGGCTTTGCACTGGGTGGCGGATGTGAGATTTCCATGAGCTGTGACATCAGACTTTGCTCCGCAAATGCCGTATTCGGACAGCCTGAGGTTGGCCTTGGCATTACGCCCGGCTTCGGCGGAACGCAGAGACTTGCCCGCCTGGTAAGCCCTGGCATGGCAAAGCAGCTGATCTACACCGCTCGCAACATTAAGGCTCCCGAAGCATATCGCATCGGCCTCGTAAATGAGGTATTTGAGGCAGAGGTTGACGCTGAGGGCAATGTTGTAAAGAGCGCAAAGGAGGTTCTGATGGCAGCTGCTGAGAAGATGGCAGCAACTATTGCAAAGAACGCTCCCATTGCTGTTCGCAACTGCAAGAAGGCCATTAACGAAGGCCTGGATGCAAAGATGGATGATGCCATCGTAATCGAGGAGAAGCTGTTTGGTGACTGCTTCGAAACCGAGGATCAGAAGTATGGCATGGCTTTCTTCCTTGACAAGAACAAGGAGAAGGTTAAGGCTCCTTTCCAGAATAAATGATATAAGCGTCAAAGGTCACATATCGACCGAGCTTGCTCGGAAAGATATGTGAATTTGGACGCAAAACAAATATCAAATACGAATTATAATTTAATCAAAATATAAGGAGGAATTTTCAATGAAGGTAGGTATTATTGGTGCCGGTACCATGGGACAGGGCATTGCAAAGGCTTTTGCTCAGGTTGACGGTTATGAAGTAGCTCTTTGCGACATCAAGCAGGAGTGGGCTCAGGGCGGTAAGGATAAGATCGCTAAGGGCTATGCAAAGCTCGTTGAGAAAGGCAAGCTCACCCAGGAGGCAGTTGACGCCATTCTTGCGAAGATCACCCCTGGCCTGAAGGAAGATCTCTGCGCAGATTGCGATCTGATCGTTGAGGCTGCTTTCGAGGACATGACCGTAAAGAAGACCACCTTTGGTGAGCTGGACAAGATCTGCAAGCCTGAGTGCGTATTCGCTTCCAACACCTCCAGCCTTTCCATCACCGAGATCGGAAACGGCCTGACCAGACCCATGATCGGTATGCATTTCTTCAATCCCGCTGACAGAATGAAGCTGGTTGAAGTGATCGCTGGCGTTAACACTCCTCAGGAGACCGTTGACTGCATCAAGAAGATCTCTGAAGAGATCGGCAAGACCGCAGTTCAGGTAAATGAGGCAGCTGGTTTCGTAGTAAACCGCATCCTGATCCCTATGATCAATGAGGCAGCTTTCATTAAGATGGAAGGCGTATCTGACGTAGCAGGCATCGACGCTGCAATGAAGCTTGGTGCAAATCATCCCATGGGACCCCTGGAGCTTGGTGATTTTGTAGGTCTTGACATCTGTCTGGCAATCATGGACGTACTCTACAAGGAGACTGGCGATTCCAAGTATCGTGCATGTCCCCTCATCCGCAAGATGGTTCGCGGCGGCAACCTCGGCGTAAAGAGCGGCAAGGGCTTCTATGTATACAATGCAGACAGAACCAAGACTCCCGTTGACGCACAGTAGGCGATATTAAGATTATCAAGTCAACCGTTGCTCATGCTTGCATGAAGCAACGAGATGATTTGATAATCAAACCGACCTGAGAATGGAGCGATTTGCAACGCAAATCAGCGGAATTCGAAAGGCGGTAGGACTGCGAAAGTTTCGAAGAAACGAAGCAATCCGTAATATCGCATAAAGATATATAAACAATAATTATGGAGGAAAGAAATCATGGATTTCACTTTGAGCAAAAAGCATGAAATGGCACGCACTCTGTTCAGAGAGTTTGCCGAGAAAGAAGTAAAGCCTCTTGCAATCGAGGTAGACGAGACCGAGGAATTCCCTCGCGTAACCGTTGAGAAGATGGCAAAGGCTGGTTTTATGGGTATTCCCATTCCCAAGGAGTATGGCGGACAGGGCTGTGACATCCTGACCTACGCTATGTGCGTAGAGGAGCTGTCCAAGGTTTGCGGCACCACGGGCGTTATCGTTTCCGCACATACCTCCCTTTGCTGTGATCCCATCCTCACCTTTGGTAGCGAGGAGCAGAAGCAGAAGTACCTTCCTGACCTGGCAGCAGGCAGAAAGATCGGCGCATTCGGCCTTACCGAGCCTGGCGCTGGTACCGATGCACAGGGTCAGCAGACCAAGGCTGTTTTGGATGGTGACGAGTGGGTTCTGAACGGATCCAAGATCTTCATCACCAACGGTAAGGAAGCAGACGTTTATGTTATTTTCGCAGTTACCGGCATGGTTGAGAAGCGCGGTAAGATGCTGAAGGAGATCTCCGCATTCATCGTTGAGAAGGGCACTCCTGGCTTCACCTTCGGTACGAAGGAGAAGAAGATGGGTATCCGCGGATCCTCCACTTACGAGCTGATCTTCACCGATTGCCGCATCCCTAAGGCTAACCTGTTGGGACAGCAGGGCAAGGGCTTCAACATCGCCATGCATACCCTGGATGGCGGCCGTATCGGTATCGCTGCACAGGCTCTGGGTATCGGCGAGGGCGCTCTTGAGAGAACCATCGCTTACGTTAAGGAGAGAAAGCAGTTCGGCAAGGCCATCGGTTCCTTCCAGAACACCCAGTTCCAGCTGGCTGACATGGCTACCAAGGCTCAGGCTGCTCAGTTCATGGTTTACAAGGCTGCAACCACAAAGGATCAGTACACCAAGGATCACAAGACCTCTTACAGCGTAGAGGCAGCCATGGCTAAGCTGTACGCTGCAGAGATGGCAATGGAAGTTACCACGAAGGCAGTTCAGCTGCACGGTGGTTATGGTTACACCAGAGAGTATGAAGTAGAGCGCATGATGCGTGACGCAAAGATCACTGAGATCTACGAGGGCACCAGCGAAGTTCAGAGAATGGTCATCTCCGCAAATCTGCTGAAGTAAGTCGGCAAGCTGAGAAACCATAATAAATCTAAATTATAAGGAGTGAAAATACAATGAAGATCGTTGTTTGTATTAAGCAGGTTCCTGATACCAAGGGCGGTGTTAAGTTCAATCCCGACGGTACTCTGGACAGAGCTGCGATGATGACTATTATGAACCCCGATGACAAGGCAGGTCTTGAGGCTGCACTGAGATTAAAGGATCAGTACGGTGCAGAGGTTACCGTTATCACCATGGGTCTTCCCAAGGCTGAGGACGTGCTTCGCGAGGCAATGGCTATGGGCGCTGACAAGGGAATCCTTGTAACCGACAGAGTACTCGGCGGCGCTGATACCTGGGCTACCTCCCAGACGCTGGCAGGTGCCATCCGTAATCTTGAGTATGACCTGATCATCACTGGCCGTCAGGCAATTGATGGCGATACCGCTCAGGTTGGTCCTCAGATTTCCGAGCATCTTGGTATCCCCGTAATCTCTTATGCACAGAAGATTGAGATTGATGGAGATTTCGTGATCGTTGAGCGTCAGTATGATGATCGTTATCACGTGCTGAAGGCAAAGATGCCTTGCCTGATCACTGCATTGGCAGAGCTGAATCCTCCTCGTTACATGACTCCCGGCGGAATCTTTGATGCATGTGATGCAGAGCTGACCGTATGGGGCCGTGCTAACCTGGTAGACGTTGAGGATTCCAACCTTGGTCTGAAGGGATCACCTACCCAGATTGCAAAGGCTTCCGATAAGGTTCGTAAGGGCCAGGGCGAGAAGATCAACAAGGACGTTACCGAATCCGTTGACTACATTGTTGGCAAATTGAAGGACAGACATGTCATCTAATGATAATCAATTTTCAAGGCACGAAGCAATTCGTAATTATCATTCACTCAATGAAATAATATTGGAGGAAAACAAAATGAATTTAGAGGAATATAAGGGCGTATATGTCTTCGCACAGCAGGTAGACAACGTACTGAACAGTATTGCCTTCGAGCTCATTGGCAAGGGTAAGGATCTTGCTGAGGCTCTTGGCACTGAGGTAACTGCTGTATTGGTTGGTAGCGACGTAAAGGGCCTTGCAGATGAGCTGGCTGAGTATGGCGCAGACAAGGTGATCGTAGTTGACGATCCTGAGCTGAAGGACTACAGAACTGAGCCTTACGCTCATGCTCTTGCATCCGTGATCAAGGAGTTTAAGCCTGAGATCTTCCTGGTAGGCGCAACCGCAATCGGCCGTGACCTGGGTCCTCGCGTATCCGCCAGAATCCATACTGGTCTGACCGCAGACTGCACCCAGCTGGAAATCGGTGACTTCCCCATCAACCCCATCCCTGGCAAGGAGCAGAAGCACAATCAGCTGCTGATGACCCGTCCTGCATTTGGCGGTAACACCATCGCAACGATTGCTTGTCCTGACTTCCGCCCTCAGATGGCTACCGTACGTCCTGGCGTAATGCAGAAGCGTGCAAAGGTTGCCGGCGTAAAGGCAAACGTAATCGAGTTCAATCCTGGATTTACTCCTGATAATAAGTATGTTGAGATTCTGAAGGTTGTTAAGGCTGTATCCGATACCGTTGACATCATGGACGCAAAGATTCTGGTATCCGGCGGACGTGGCGTTGGCAGCGCAGAGAACTTCAAGATCCTTGATGATCTTGCAGCAGTTCTTGGCGCAACCGTAAGCTGCTCTCGTGCAGTTGTAGATGCTGGCTGGAAGCCCAAGGATCTGCAGGTTGGTCAGACTGGTAAGACCGTTCGTCCTAACGTTTACTTTGCAATCGGTATCTCCGGTGCCATCCAGCACTTGGCTGGTATGGAGGAGTCCGACATCATCATCGCAATCAACAAGGATGAGAGTGCTCCCATCTTTGACGTAGCTGACTACGGCATCGTAGGCGACCTGAACAAGATCGTTCCTGCCCTGACCGAGAAGCTGAAGGCTGAACTTGCTGCAAAGTAAGATAAGCTGATGCGTTGGATGCCAAATGAATCCATGCAATAAATAAGTCATTCATAAAACTCCGTGCAGGTTTGACCTGTACGGAGTTTTTTTGTAAAGGCGGTTCGATGGCTTTCCCTATGTTTTTTATGGGATTTACGGAAAAACATGGACGAGCGCAGAAAATGCGAGTAAAATGATTTCTGGGAAGAAGCCATCGGGCTTTTTCTAAAGTAAAGATGTGAATAAGAGATGACTGGGAAGGACAGGAAGGCGGGCAATGAGACGATACGTTAGCTTGGAGGAGATCTCCGATGGAAAGTTATATACGGCAAATGACATGGTAAAGGCCGACTGCCTTGGATGTCAGGGGTGCTCCAGGTGCTGTCATGAGATGGGAGATACGATCCTGCTTGATCCCTATGATATCTGGCGATTCCAAAAGGGTTTGGGGAAGGATGCCCAGACGCTTCTTGCAGAGGGGAAGATTGCGCTTCGCGTCGTAGACAGTGTCATTGTGCCCCATTTAAAAATGCAGCCAACGAAACATATGCCGCAGAGAACCGAAAGGAATTCGGAGGGTGCTCTGCCAAAACGGGAAGGAATGGAACCGATGGCTAGTCAGGGGAAGCAGGAAGGCATGGACGAGGACGAAAAATGTCCCTTCTTGGATGAAAAGGGCTGGTGTACGATTCATGCATTTCGTCCTGGGCTTTGTCGCTTGTTCCCGCTGGGACGCTACTATGAGGGCGATGGCTTTCGTTATTTCCTGCAAAAGAGCGAGTGTGACCACCCTAAGGCAAAGGTTAAGGTTAGCAAATGGCTCGACGTGCCGGAATTGCCTAAGTATGAGCAATATGTTTTGACCTGGCATCAGATCCAGAAGCAGGCAGAAAGCCTGCAGTTAGAAAACGAAGAGGAAGCATTTGGAAAAAACCTAAACATGTTTCTGGTAAAAACCTTCTTTTTCATGCCATATGATGGCGACCAAGACTTTTACGCACAATTCGAGAAAAGACTCGAGACCTACCGCAGCATTGTGACCATGTCGTAGCTCTAACCATGTCGTGCCTGACATTTTTGGTGGGAGCGTTCCGAGGGAAATATGCGAAGAATATTTGTTTTGCAAATAAGTTCAGACAATGCCTGCGTAAAAGTGAAAAATGGTATTGACGAGACAGAGAAAATGTATTATATTGGGTTTTGCAATATCAGGCGAAAGTGAGATGAATGAAATGGATGATTTATTAGAGATTCTGACTGGTTTATTTCCCGACGTAGATTTCGAAACTGAGGACAGACTCGTTGATGATAAAATTTTGGATTCCTATGATTTGGATTCCATTGTTTCTGAAATTGAGGATCAATTTGGAGTAACGATTCCGGCAGAGCTTGTGACGGCTGAGAATTTTAATTCCGCTGACGATATGTATGACTTGATTCAGAAATTAGACGAGTAAGAAAGGTGTCAGGGGATAGCTTTGGGAGGGACGATTCTGGTGACGATGGATTTGTCGGCGAGGGATCGTCTTTTTGTTTTTCTTGTGTCAGTGCTTGGATCTTGCAAGTAAACTCTCAAGGGCAGCTGCCCTGAACGTATTTAATGAATAGGACGCGAAACATTGGAATTTAGTAGTCTGGCTTTTTTATTATATTTTATTCCTATCTTTTTCCTAATCTATCTGATCACGCCAAGGTCGCTCAAGAACGTGACGTTGATTACGGGAAGCTATCTTTTTTATTTACAGGGAGAGTGGAAGTATGCGTGGCTTTTGCCACTGTCCATCGTGATCAATTTCCTGCTGGGAAAATTCCTGGATTCTACGGGCGAAGTAACGGAGGAGGTCAAAAAGAAAAGGAAGGACAGGCTTTATCTTTTGGCTGTCATCGGCAATTTGGCAGTCTTATGTCATTTTAAGCTATGGATGACCGGGCTTCCGCTGGGTCTTAGTTTTTATACCTTTCAGGTGCTTTCTTATTTGGTCGACGTGCATGCGGGAGAAATTCCCGCAGAGCAGAGCTTGATTCGATTCGTCACATATCTTGGCATGTTTCCCAAGCTTGTTTCTGGACCAATTACGCCATACGCGAGTCTTAGGGATGCGCTCAGGGAGCGCAGGATCGATGCAGAGAGATTTACCGATGGCATAAAGACCTTTATTCTGGGCCTGGCGCTGAAAACACTTCTTGCGGACCGTATTGGCATTCTTTGGGCAGAGGTCGGAAAGACGGGGTATGAGAGCGTTACCTGGCGCTATGCATGGCTTGGTGCGCTTGGCTATTCCCTGATGCTGTATTTTAACTTTTACGGCTATTCCCTGATGGCCGTGGGCCTTGGAAAGATGACGGGCTTCGAACTGCCGGAGAATTTCCATCTTCCCTATCTGGCACGATCCGTGCGGGATTTTTACAGACGCTGGCATATCACCATGGGACATTGGTTCCGTAAATATGTTTATTTCCAGCTGGGCGGGAATCGGCTTGGCGAGGGCCGGACAATCATGAACTTATTGGCTGTTTGGCTCCTGACGGGCTTTTGGCATGGCGTGAGCGCCAATTTCTTCCTTTGGGGCGTCTTTCTATGGCTTTGCATTGTGTTGGAGCGACTCTTTGACCGCATGCGCTTTGTAAAGAAGCTAAAGGTGTTACCGCACCTCTGGCTATGGTTTGTGATCCCGATTTCTTGGATGCTGTTTGCCATTCCAGACATTCATGAATTACAGGCATATTTGCTGAGAATGTTTGGCGTTGGAGATCCAATCAACGGAAATCCGATGGATTATCTGATTTGCCTAAAACGACATTGGATTGCCTTACTATTGGGCATGGTGTGTTGTACGGGCATTGTGGAAGTGGTTTTTGAGAAATGGAATAAGAAACTATGGATGAGCGTGCTGTTGGCAGGGCTGTTCTGGCTCTGTGTGTGGAAGATTTTGGCAGCAGGCAGCAATCCCTTTTTATATTTGAATTTTTAATGAGGAATTAGAATGGAAGGCAAAAAGGAAAATTTTTTCAAACGATATGAAATCCTCTTCCTTCTGCTCCTGTTTGGCATTGTCTTTTTTGGAGTGACCAAGCGGTGGGATTTGTATGAAAAGCCTGCCTTGAGGATTGTTTATGAACTGCAGGCATTCCTTGGCGTAGAGGGGACGACCTCGGGGAATGAGGAGTCATGGACGGGAAAGTGGCCCAATAACCGTGACACGCAGGGCAAGGACGTTGGCGAACAGGAGGATGATCCGCTCAACGGACCAGGTGGAGACCCTGAGGATCCCCTGGGGGATGGTACTGGTGAGGGGATTGGCGGCGATGGTGTAAATGGTCAGGGAGCGGAAGGGCAAGGAACGGATGGCCAGAGTGTGACGGAGGTTCTCTGGCAGACCGTTGATGAGAGCTATTTTGATGATGCATTGTTTATCGGCGATTCCCGCATTGTCGGACTTCGCGATTATGGAAATTTGCAGGAGCACGCGACGTTTTACGCTTATGAGGGACTCAATATCTTTCGGATTTTGACGGCAAAATATGTTGAGGTTCCGGGGCAGATGAAAAAGATTTCCGTGGAGGAGGCTTTAGGGCAACGGCAGTTCGGAAAAATCTATCTGATGACAGGCATTAATGAACTGGACATTGGAACGACGCAGCGTTTTGCGGAAACCTATGGCGAGGTCATTTCACGCATCCGCGAGCTTCAGCCAAATGCAAAGATTATCATCCAAAGCATCATGCTTGTCACGCAAAAGCGCGCGGACAAGGGAGATTTCGTGACCAATCGGGGCATTATGGAGCGGAATCAAGCCTTGCAGACGCTTGCGGATGGTGTCACCGTTTTCTATCTCGACGTCAATGAAGCAGTCACGGATGAAAGCGGGGGAATGAATCCGACCTACACCACGGACGGCATACACCTCAAAGCAAAATATGTTCCGCTTTGGACGGATTTTCTAAAAACACATGCGCTGCCTTGACGTGAAAATACCGAAAACAAACCGAAAACAAACCGAAAACAAACCGAAAGAAACATGCGGAAGCAATTCCTGAAAAAACGTTCGCAAGGCGAAACATAGGGCTTGACGATGCCTTGGAAAGCGTGCTAAAGTGATAAAGGGTGTGTAGCCCTCAAGACACAAGATGAGGATTTTAGGGGGAGGAAAAATCAATGAGCAAGAAGCACAATTCTTCAAATCAGAACAAAAATCCAAACGCAAAACAAAGTGCAAACGCTAGTCAGAATTCCAACGTAAAACCGAGTTCCGGCGCTAAGAATTCCAGTCCGAAACAGGCATCGGACGGCATCTATGACGCGAGAAGCTTAGGCGCACCGAAGGTTACCATGCTTGGATTACAGCACATGTTTGCCATGTTTGGCGCAACGATCCTGGTACCCATGCTGACAGGCTTGGACGTATCCACGACATTATTATTCGCTGGTCTCGGCACCTTGTTATTCCACTTTTTGACAAAGAGAAAGGTTCCGGCATTTCTCGGTTCCTCCTTTGCTTTTCTTCCTGGATATTTTGCCATTGCACCGAAGGGTGAGGCAAATCTTTTACCCTATGCCTGTGTCGGCGTTGCCTGTGCAGGAATTCTGTATTTGATTTTGTCAGCGCTGATCAAGGTCTTTGGAAGTGGAAAGGTAATGAAATTCTTCCCGCCCATCGTAACGGGACCCCTTATCATTGCCATCGGACTTACGCTTTCCCAGACAGCTTTGGACAGCTGTGCGGATAATTGGATTATTGCATTTGCCGCCATTATCTTGATTCTTGTTTGCAATATTTGGGGCAAGGGCATGGTTAAGATCGTGCCGATCATTATTGGCGTCATCGGTTCCTATTTGGTTGCCGTTGCACTTGGAGAGGTAGACTTTGCCAAGGTGGCAGCAGCGGATTGGATCGGACTTCCCATCCATTTCGAGAGCACCGCATTCTGGGCCTTTAAGGACGGCAATACTGGTCTTCTGATTACTGCCATCATTACCATTGTACCCATTGCCCTTGCAACGATTGTGGAGCACATGGGAGACATTTCCGCGATTTCTTCTACGGTAGGCAGAAATTTTGTAGAGGATCCCGGTTTGCACAGAACCCTTTTGGGCGATGGCCTTGCAACGATTCTGGCAGCTCTTTTTGGCGCACCTGCAAACACGACCTATGGTGAGAATACGGGCGTACTTTCCCTGACGAAGGTGTATGATCCCTTGGTCATCCGCCTTGCAGCAGGCTTTGCAATTCTGTTCTCCTTCTGTCCGAAGTTTGCGGCTGTTATCGGCAGCATGCCTACCGCAACCGTTGGTGGCGTGTCCCTGGTACTGTATGGTATGATTTCTGCAGTCGGCGTTCGCAACATCGTGGAGGCTAAGGTTGATTTCACGAAGAGCCGCAATGTTATCATCGCTGCCTTGATCCTGGTGTTGTCCATTGGCATCAAGTTTAATACGTTTTATGGAGACGGAGCGATTAAGATTCCTCTCATCATTGCAGGCAAGCCTACCACCATCCTTGTTACGGGTCTTGCCGCCGGAGCACTGGTTGGCATTCTTCTGAATGCGATCCTTCCTGATAAAGAATAAGGAATCCACAGGACAAATTCATTAGAAAGCATGCCTGCCCTCATTAAAAAAGACAGACATTAGGTTTTAACATAATTGGAATAAATGGAACACGGAATGAGGTGGCAACCGATTTCCGTGTTCTTTGTATATTAGCCTTCAGAGACGTATGGAAGAGGAGGGAGCCTGTCTTACGGAACAGAAGGCTTTAGATGAGGGCGTAGTTAGCAGAAACTTTTAGCAGAAACTGAATTAAGGGACGTAATATTATTTCGTAGTTGGTTAGAGATATAGTAAGAGGGCTTGATTGACGCCCAAGGTCATGCATAAAATGCGTTTATGTATGGGACTAACGTGAGGACACCATGGAAGACAGGGAGATTGTTAATCTATTTTTTCAAAGATCCGAGGATGCCATCGCGCAGCTGACAAAAAAATATGGAGGCTTAATGCAACGGGTGGCCTATGACTTGTTGCAGAATGCGGAGGATGCCAAGGAATGCGTGAATGATGCATGCCTTGGCGCTTGGAATGCCATTCCGCCGGCAAAGCCGGAGCCTTTGTCTGCTTTTGTCTGCAGAATTACGAAGAATATTGCCTTCAATCGTTTGCGCTTTAAAAAAGCGAAGAAGCGCAGCGCGGCGTTGGAGCAGTCGTTAGAGGAACTAGAGGAACTGGAGGGTAGCCTTCCTTCTGCAAAGACGGTGGAGGATGCGTGGACGGAAAAGGAACTGACGGAGGCCATCGAACGATTCCTAGATGGTTTGGATCAGAAAAGCAGGGTGCTGTTTGTAAAACGGTATTGGTTTGCAGAACCAGTGGAGGCAATTGCAAAGGAGCTTTCCATGCGGGAAAACAGTGTTGCGGTCAGACTTTTAAGACTTCGTGAGAAGCTAAAGGAATACTTGGAAAAGGAGGGCATCCAGTTATGAAAGAGCCAGGAAAACTGTGGAATGGCGTGGGCAAAATCGCAGATCGGTATCTTGAAGAGGCACTTGAGTATAACAAGTCCTCCGAGTCAAAAACGCTGGAGGATAACGAGTTCTCCGAAATGAACCGTTTCAGGGAGAGAAGCACCACGGTTGAAAAGAGCAAACCCAATGCGCAAATAGATCAAATAAGAAAGACAAGCGCATTTGGGAGAAGAAAGTCGTGGAGGACATGGGTCGCCTTGACGGCATGCACGTTCCTTGCATTAGTTGGGGGAGTTTTCACATGGAAGATGGCATTGGGGAAAGGTGGGGAAAATGACGGAGAATTGCAGGGACAACAAGTCACGGACCTCTTGCAGGCAGACGAGGTATGGTACGTGGATGCACATACGCTGCTGGCAGGCAAGGAAGGCGATATTCCCTTGGAAAAGAAAAGAGGCGATCAGGAGAGCTCAGGGAATGCCGCTTTAGATGCGGAGGGTGATGAAACGGAGGCAGGAAGGAAGCCTTATGTCACCTTAAAGTGGGCTTATCAATCCTTTGGCATGGAGGAGATTACCAGAGCTACCGTGCGGGAAATCAACAGGAAGTTGAAGGAGGACGGCTATTCCTTTGGCATTCAGTTCCTGCCGATTAAGACGACAAATGGGACAGATTCTGAGGATCATTCCTATCAGGAAAAGCTTTTTCAGTGTGGCGCTGACATCGCGTTTACAGGCTTTTATTCGCCGGAAGAGCATTATACTCAGAAGGCCATTCGCGCAGGAAAGTATGAGCCATTGGATGCCTATTTAAAGGACAGTGCCTATTATGAGCAGATTCCGGAGGTGCTGTGGGATTGTGCCTCTTATCAGGATCAGATTTATTTTTTCCCCAATGAAATCGCGCAGGATGCGGGACTGACACTTTATCTGCGGAAGTCCTCCTTTACGAGGGAAGAGGCGGAGGCCTTTTGCGGTGATTTGCTTTCCTTGGAGCAGTACTTTTTGGATGGAAAACGGTTCCTGAATTGTCAGTCAGATTACCAGTTTGCGGAGGCCTTTGGATATTCTTATTATATGGGCGTGCTCCTGACGGAGGATGGCAAGACGGTCAATCCCTTGGAGGAGGAGAGCTGTGTTCGTTGGATGCGCCTCCTAAATGAGTATCAGGAGCAGGTGGTACAATCGAACGTCGCTGACTGGGATTTTGCACTTTCCCGCAGCTTCCCCGGGACGGATATTGGGGATGGAAATCATCCGGAGGATTTTTATGTCTACCAGTGGAAGGGCTATGCCGTGCCGCGGCTCAACTGTCAAACGGGGATTTTAGCATCTTCCGCAAATAAGCAGGAAGCATTTCAGTTTTTGGAACTATTACACACGGATGCATCTTATGCGAAGCTGCTATTATATGGGAAGGAAGCATTGGATCAGGGTGGTAACCTGAGGTGCAGCTATGCCAGCCAGCTTATTTTCGGTTTGGATACAGGACTAGTGACCAAAAGGCAGGGGGATTCTTTGAGACACTTTATGACCTCTGAAGAGAAAAGGACCTATTACGAGGAGTGGATACTTCCGTCACCGGCCCTAATCTTAAAATACCCTGAGGCATGTGATGCCATGTTACCGGCGGAGGAGTATTATTCAAAACTGCTTTATACGGTGGATTTTGATGCACTGTTAAAAAAGGCAAGAGAGAAGACGAGAGGATCTATGCAACAGGTAAGCAAGAAAATCCGCTGAAAATGGCGGGAGATTTGTTTATCGCAGTAAGGAACGGAAAATGGCTGTAAGAATGTTTTAGGAATTGTGAAGCATTGTTAAAACACGCAAATTGGCTGTATAGAATTCAGTTAGGGGGAGAGGTTATGGCTACGTTAAGGATCAAGAAATCCAGAAGCATCCAAACAATATGGATTTTATCAGTATGGCTCCTGATAGGTATCGCATTGTCTGGGTGCGGAAAGCCCCAAAAAGGTGACATGGAACCTTCAGCTGGCACTTCGGGAACTGACTCATTGCAGATCGTGGGAGATGGTAAGGTTACGATCAAGGCGGAGCATGAGGACGGTGCATACATGGCAGAGCCCGTGAAGCTTACCATTCCTAAAAATGCCGGTTATCTGCGGAGCGTCACGCCGGACGGCAGGTTATGGGGAACGGACGCGGACGGCAGGCTCTGGGGAATGGATGCCGACGGAAAGCTTTGGAGAGTGGACGCTGACGGAAGGCTTTGGAGCGTAGACGACGGCAGGGTATGGAGCGAAGAGGGAGAGACGGCAGCAGGCTTTGCGGTGGCAGAGGATACACAAGATGACGATACGCTTCTCTCGTTGCTTATGGCGAAGGATGCCTTCGATTTTAGCGACGTGCGGAGCATCTTCCTTTGGCAGGATCGCGTTTACATATCTCGCGTCACGAAGGCGGATGAACTTGAAGTATGGAGCCCGCCGGGAGAATTCTTGGGGAAGATTGACGGAAAGGGCAGCAGCATTGAGGAGGTTGGCGGTGGATTTTATGCGCTGCTTAGAACAGGAGAGATGGGCTCGCACTTAAGTATCTGCAAACTGGATGCGGAAAAGAGGGAGCTGGGAGAGGAGCTTTCGCAGCTCCCAGACGACGTGCGCGGCATCTTTGCACAGGGGAGCGACGCGGAGAATCTTTACTTTTATACGGCGGAGGCGGCCTTCCGCTATTCCTATGCAGATCAAACCTTTTATCAGCTGTTTCCTTGGACGGACGTGGGACTTATGGGGTCTTCCATATTTATGATTTGGAGGGATGAGCAGGGCGACATTTACGCGAATAGCTATGAGGATCAGTCCTATGTCAGGATTCGCTGGAAAAGCGAGGAAGACCTTCCGAAGAGGAATGAATTGACCGTGGCCATTTTAACCATGAACAGCGACGGCAATCTTCAGAAATTGGTCACGGAGTACAATCAGTCCCAGGACAAATGGCATGTGAACGTCAAGGCATATGCGAATGGCATGAATGATTTAGAAGACGCGATGACACGCATGAGTGCTGATCTTTTGAGTGATCAAGCTCCGGACGTCATCTGCCACGCGAACCTAAATCGCCTTTCAGAGGATCTTGCAGCAAGAGGGTATTTGGCAGATCTAAGGCCCTTCCTTAAGGAAAGCACCGTGCTTGGTGAGGAGGATTTTTATCCGGAAATTCTTTCCTACGGATCCTATGGGGAGCTGCTCTATACCATTCCCTTGCAGTTCCAAATGGAGACATTGATCGTACCAGCCTCCCAGTGGAAGGGCAAGCCTGGATGGACCTATGAACAAATGATTCAATATCTGCGCGAACATGAGGAATACAGACCTTTTCGGATGTTTTTATATTTTCGGATGTATTGCCTCTACGGAGATTCTCTGGATTATTTTTGGGATGCCGGGAAGAAGGAAGCTTATTTTGGCGGAGAGGAATTTCGGGCGCTCCTTCAGTACATGAAGGAATGTCAGGACAAGGAGTCGCAGATTCCTACGGAGGATCGGCCCTTTCACGTTACACAGCTTGACTGCCGCTTTTTGGGGAATTATCCGAGGGAGAGACAGGAGCGAGGAGAGATCGTGGTCATGGGATATCCCAGTCCTGATGGAAAGCCTCGGACTACCATCAGCGGTGTGACGGAGCTTTCGATCACGGCGACCTCGAAAAAGCAAGAGGGTGCCTGGGATTTCTTGGAATTTTGCCTATCGCAGGATCCCGTGAAGCCGGGCTACGTTGCGTTTGGGTTCTGGTCAAATCGAAACGTGAATGAGAAGATCATCGAAAGAGAATTGGCCTTGTGTGGTCAGGATCATGAGGATCTCTTGGACGAAAACGGTGAGGTGATCAGCACCATGTATTCAGAGCATTTGGTAGATCAGGAGAGCGTGGACGTCTTTCGGGAAATACTTGCGAATGCCAGGAAGGCACCGGCAGGAAACTCGCAGGTGCAGCAGATCGTCGGTGAGGAGACCTGGGCATATTTTGAGGGGCAAAAGAGCTTAGAGCAGGTGATAGACGCGATTCAGGGCAGGGTAAAGCTTTTCCTGTCGGAGTAAACTACGAACCTAAAATCATACCCCAGGCTTCCTTCTCTTACCTATCGTGGGAGAAGTGACTGCCTGGGGTATATTTTCGTATCAAGGTATTCGGTAGAAATGAAAAATGGAAGCAAGGGGGCTCGAACCCCTGACCTTTCGCGTGTGAGGCGAACGCTCATCCCGGCTGAGCTATGCTTCCATGAAAATACGTTTTATAGATTTTTTTGCTTGCCCTTCGGCACGTCCCTCGCCCTCGCTTCGGGATCTGAGAATTATTATATCACCCTCTCATGAAAATGCAAGGAAAAATCAAAAAAATGGCGTAGTATTGAAAACTATGTCTTGTGTCTTTTGAAAATACATGGTATACTTTCGTAGGAACTGGAAATCTGTGATTTTGTCGGGAATGCTTCGAAAAAACGACCTAGAGAGGGCCATGAAATGAGCGAATTGTTTCACATTGTGACGGATGGATCCTGTGATCTGCCCGTAGAGCTTACGAAAGAAAAGAATTTAACGGTAGTACCGTTTTATGTGTCATTTGATGATAAGACCTACAAGAAGGAGATTGTCGAGATCGGCATTCGCGATTTTTATCAGGAGATGGTGGATCACCCGAAGGTATATCCAAAGTCCTCCATGCCATCCGTGCATGATTTTGTCGAGGCATTTACGCCTTTTGCACAGGCTGGCATGCCCGTCATCTGTATCTGCATTACAACGAAATTTAGTGGTTCCATGCAGTCCGCAGTGAGCGCCAAAGAGCTTGTACTAGAGGAGTACCCGGAGGCAAAGATTCATGTCATTGACTCCAGAATCAATACGGTTTTGCAGGGAATTTATACCCTGGAGGCCGTTCGCATTCGCGATGCCGGCTGGGACTATGACAGGGCCATTGCCAGATTGGAAGAAATTCGGGATACAGGAAGAATCTTCTTTACCGTCGGGGACATGGAGTACTTAAAGCACGGCGGAAGAATTGGCAAGGTGGCGGGCGTTGCGGGAAGCATTCTGGGTATTCGCCCCGTCATTACTTTAAAGCAGGGGGAAATTTTCCCCTCGGGAATTGGGCGCAGCAGAAAGGGAACGACGCAAAAGGCGATTGAGCTTTTGGTGACCTATTTGAAGGAGCAGTCTATCTCCGCAGACAAGTTTACGGTCTGCATCGGATTTGGATATGACATGGAGGAGGCAAAGGCCTTTCGTGAGCGCGCTTATGAAGCGCTGAAGGCAGCGAACCTTGACCTCAAGGAAGAGATCAAGCTCTATCAGATCGGAGCAACCATCAGCGTTCACACGGGGCCTTATCCATTAGGCTTCGGCGTAGTAGAAAAATCCATACATGACTAAGGAGTCATCGCAACAAAAAAGCTCGTGAGAAGTCACGGGCTTTTTTATGTTTCTACAGTATGTTCCAACACCCTGTTTCTAGGTATTCTGCCAATCTATCGTCATATGTTGTGTAAGCGGTCTAAGGCATATCAGGCCTGCCCGCGGGCAGCCTTACACGCAAGATATAAATCCTTCACGGTATCGAAGGCATAGGTGGGCTTGTAAGGCGTATCCTTTAAGTCATTTTTCTTTGCCTCCCCGGAAAAGAGAACGCAGGTATCAACGCCGCCGTTAATGCCACAGGCAATGTCCGTATAAAGTCTGTCGCCGACGACCAAGGTTTCCTCCTTTGTAAAGCCGGAGAGCTGCAGGCAAAGGTCCACGACCTTCTTGCTTGGCTTTCCAAGATAGGTCGGATGCTTGTCCGTGGTCGCTGCCAGCATGTCGCACATTGCGCCACAGTCAGGAATAAAGCCAAAGTCAATGGGGCAGCGCAGATCAGGATTTGTCGCATAATAAGGTACGTCCATGGTGAGCAAGACCTTACTCGTCTCGCAGAGCTTTTCATATGACAGTTCACTGTCATAGGCTACGATAACGCAGGCAATGTCGGGCTGACATTTTTCCGTCACCGTAATACCGTGGCGGCGTAGCTCCTCAATAAAGGAGCGCGTGCCCATGCAATAGATGGTTCGATCGGCATAATGACGAAGCAGGAAGCGTAGCGTCATGTAGCCTGAGGTGACAAACTGCTCCTCCGTCGTCTCCAAATGATAAGCATTCTTAAATTTCTTGACATAATCCGCACCGCTCTTCGTTGAATTATTGGTGATATAAAAGGCCTTTCCGCCGATCTGTTCGATATAGCTTAAAAGCTCTGCGCTACCCTCATAGAGCGTGTCCCCCACGGCAATCGTACCGTCGATATCAAATAAAAACAATTTCTTTTGTGCCAATTCGCTTGATGGATTCATGGGATTTCCCTTCTTACGTGTTTGTGTGATCACATTTCAAGTATAAATTTTGCAGTGCAGGAAGTCAATGGCAGAAATGTCCGAAGATGTAATTTCTTTTGACAAAATGCGACAATTTGTGTATAATATAATGTATTATAGCGGATATTTTCAGAAAATATGGAGGAAATTGCCTATGATATATCAGTTTTACAGGGAAGGCTTTTTTGGCTATGGAGAAGAAGGAGATTTCCAGATCTTCGGCTTCTGGCATTTTTTCCCCATCGTACTACTAGTTCTGGCAATGATTCTCACGACGTTAAAGCGTGATCGCTTTCGCGAGTGGAAGTATGAAGCGCGGTTTCGATATATTTTATCCTTTGTGATGCTCATGGCTGAGATGTCCTATTTTTGGCGTGTTCTTTACGTGGGTGATGAATACGGAAATCATACGCTCATGACGAAGCTGCCGATGCAGCTGTGTCAATGGGGACTAATTTGCTGTGCTTTCATGATTATTTCACTGAATGGCACCTTGTTTGGGCTCAATTATTATATTACCTTTTTTGGTGCAGTGATCGCCATTGCCTCACCCATTGTCATTTCGCGCACGGGTCCGACCTATTTTCGTTATTACCAGTTCTGGCTGGAACATCTACTCCCGATTTACGCGACCTATTACGCCATGACAGTGCACCAAAAGCGACCAAAATATTGGCACCTTTGGCTGGCCTATGCAGGAATGCTTGCCATGACAATTCCGGCCTCCATAGTCAACTTGTCCTTTGAGGAGGCCAACTATTTTTATCTCAAGCTGAACCTGCCATTGATACCGGAAAATTACCTGCTGCGAGTGGTCATCTACAGCGCAGTTACGATCGCGGCATTTCATTTGCTTTGGGGTTTGTATCTGTGGATTAAACACATAAAGAAAAAACGTGAAGAAAAGCGCTAGGGAAATTGCTCAAAATGTTAGGCATTCTTCCAAAAATCGCCAGGGAATTTAAAAAATATGGCGAAGAAGGGAACATCCATGGAGAAAATCATAGAGGTTCGAGATTTGGTAAAAACATATGGCAGCAAGGAAAGTGCCGTGCGGGCCTTAAACGGCATTCACCTGGATATTTATGAGGGTGAGCTTCTGGTCATTTTGGGCAGCAGTGGTTCTGGAAAATCTACGCTGCTTAACATGCTCGGCGGGATGGATCGGCCTGACCAGGGAAGCGTATGGTTTCGTGGCAGGGAGATCAGTCATCTGGGGGACCGAGAACTCACGAAATATCGAAGAAATAGCGTTGGCTTTGTGTTTCAGGCCTTTCATTTGATCGGAGAATTGACGGTGGCTGAAAATGTTGCATTGACGGCAGACGTCAGGGAGGATCCCAAGATCGTGGAGCACATGCTGGAGCTCATGGGGCTTTCTGACAAGAAAAACAAGTACCCCTCGCAGCTTTCGGGCGGGGAACAACAGCGCGTGGCAATTGCGAGAGCCTTGGCAGGGAGTGCGAACCTGCTTCTTTGCGATGAACCGACAGGAGCGTTGGATTCGGAGACGGGTAAGAAGATTTTGATCCTCTTGGAGAAGCTGGCACGAGAGCATCACAAGACGGTGGTCATCGTAACGCACACAAAGGAGATCGCCGAGATGGGAGATCGTGTGATCACCATGAGGGATGGACATATTCTTTCCATCAAGGAGAATGCCTCCCCGATCTTTGCAGAAAGGATTGAATGGTAACGGCATGAAGAAAAGCTTGCTTCGGGCGATTGGAAAAAAATATGGAAGATTATTCATCGCGATGCTCTTAGTCTCTTCTCTGGGCTGCGGACTGATGTCCGGCATGGCGAATGGTACCCTTTCGCTCAAAAATAGCTTGGATGAATATGTTTCGGTGATGGAGTATCCAGATGCAGTCATTACTACCATTGTGACGACAAGGGACATGATGGAGAAGGTTGCAGCCGTTCCAGGCATAGAGGCAGTGGATGCCAGATTGGTCGGAAATCTGACGCTCTTTGGTAAGGATGGGAGTTATTTATCCGTTCAGGCGATGACCTACGATCCGGAGGAGTTTCAAAAGACCTATTATTGGGAACAGATCGATCCCAAGGGCAGGGATTCCGTTTTGTTAGAGGTCGGATTTGCCAAGGACAATGATTTTCATGCCGGGGACCTTGTCACGGTGCAGTTTGCAGACGCCACGCGGGAATGCATGATCGAAGGCATTATCTCCAGACCGGAGATGCTTGGGTCACGCCAGCTAAATGGCGTGGAGGTTGTCAGCTCGGACGTAGGCTTTCTCTACGTGCCACGCTCCGTACTTGCGAAGATCGAGAATCCTGAGGTTACGGATGCCAGCGCAGAGCTGGAGGTAAAGAATCAGGAGTTTGAGGAGAAGCAAAGGGAAGCTAAGGAAGAGCATGACCGCGCCGCAGCGGAGCTTGAAACGGCAAGGACGGAGCTTGCGGACAGGAGCACGGAGCTTGAGGAAAAGCTAAAGGAAGCTGCAACTGCGAAGGAAGATTTGCAGAAAAAGCTAGAGGAGTTAAAGGAAAAGACCTCTGAAATGGATGATGGAGAAGCAGAGCTCCTTGAAAGGCAAAAGCTCTTAGAGGAAAAGTGGAAAGAACTCGAAAACGCCCGAAAGCTCTTGGAGGAGCAAAAGAAGGCATTAGCTGCAAAGCGCGCGGAGCTGGATGCGTTAAATGCTTCCTTGGAGTATCAATTACAGGAACTGACAAAGAATCTGGAAACCGTACATGGAAAGAAGGCTGAGCTGGCAGCGCAAAAGGAATTGCTGCTTGCTGCAAAGGCCTTACTTGAACAGGAATTAAAGAACCTGACAGGGCAGGAGACGAGCATCGAGGAAGCCTTGGCGGCACTTGTCAAGTTGATTGATGAGCTACGGCAAAATAAAGAGCTACTGACACGTGTCAAAGGCTATTTTATCATGGCAGACTTCCTGATCAAGGGAGTGCAGCAAGTGGATTTGTATGAATGGGCAGGCGCGGCCGTAGATCAGCTCAGCTCCATGATTACGGATTCGGATCTTGTAGTGAATGGCCTGGAGCAGCTTCGGACGGAAATCAAAGAATGGAACGAGCAGCTCATCGCACTGGAGGACATCGGCCTTTTCATGGCAGAGATTATGAGCATGCAGCAGAATGTCAAGGATAAGCTGGCTTCCTATGGAATTACAGAGGATCAGATATCGAATCTGATCAGTACCGCGAAGACCTACAAACCACTTTTGCAGTTTTTCCAAAACCAATTGGCTACATATCTGGAGGACCAGACAGAACCTGAGAGGATCGAAGAATTGAGGCAACAAATGGTTGCCAAGGTGCAGGAACTGCTGGATCAATATCAGATGACCATATGGATCGCAGATCTATTATTTGACAGCTTGCTTCAAAGCTTGGATGACGAGGTTTTGAAATTAAGTGATGCCTTGACGGATGTCGAGGGAAAATATGATGAGCTCCTGTTGGGTATGGAGCAAATGATCACGGAGAAGGCAAATCTGGAGGCTTTACTGGCACAGATCCTCTCTGGAGAAAAGGAATTGGATGCCCTTCAGTTACAACTGGAGAATGGTGTTTTGCAGATTCAAGATGGTCAGACCGCCATCCAAAATGGATATACGGAGCTGGACGGATACGACCAGCAGATAAAAGACGGAGAAAAACTGCTTAAGGAGCAAGAGACGGAACTTACAGACTATCAGAAGCAGTTGGATGACGCGTGGAAGAAGCTGAAGGATGGCCGCCGCCAAATCGCGGATGCTTCGCAGCAGATTGATGATGGCATACGGGAAATTGATCAGGAGGTCACGAACGGAAAGCAGCAGTATTCTGATGCGCAGAAGCAGCTTGAGGAAGGCGGCAAGGAGCTGGAAAAGCAGTGGGCGTCCGCGCTGCAGGAATTTGCAGAGGTTCAAAAGGAAATCGAAAGGGCAAGGGAGCAGCTGGGCGAGTGGAAGGGCTATGATGAGTTCTGTAACCAGTTTCTTCTAAAGATTTCTCCGGATGCTGATCCGGAGCAGGTACTAGCCATGGCAATTCAGGCACTTGACGATCTTGAAGTCAAGGACAGCTACACCTATGAACGGTCTGACGTTCATAGAGTCATGGACATTAACGTGAAACCGATGATGACGATTTCTCATTCCCTGCCGCTATTCTTCTTTGCAGTTGCTTTGATCGTGAGCTTTTTGTTTATGTCGCAATTGATTCGCCAGTGTCGCCGTGAGATCGGCATTTTGCGTGCCTTGGGATATTCGAAGGGGAACGTTGCTGCATATTTTTGCGTTGCCAATGCGATTGCCATGATCGGAGCCATTGTGCTCGGAATGGTGATCGGGTATTGTGTGATGCGTTATATCGGAGACTATTTCCAGGGCTTTTTCCATTTGCATTTCATGCACTATGCGCTGGATCTTCCAAGACTGTGGATTGCCGTGGCGCTGACATTTGTCGTGGGACAGCTTGCAACCATTGGAAGCGCTCTATATATCAGTGGGATCCAGCCGTCTGAGGCCATGCTGCGCCCGATCCCGTCCAAGGTATTTTTTTCCGAGGGGCTTGGGAAAGTGCTGGGCTGTCTCTCTCCTTTTGTGAAATATTGTATTTTCTCCTTGCTGAGAAATAAGTTACGTTTTGTATTTTCCGTGATTTGCCTTTCCGGATCTGTCATGCTCATCTTTATGTCCTTTTCCTTCAACGCCACGAAGGACAGGATTTTGGAGGAGCTCTTTGAGGAGCGCATTTTGTACGATTGCGAGATATTTGTGGCGCAGGAGCCTGACGACGAGTGGCTGGCAGGCCTCGAACAGACGGGATACGCGAAGAACCTGGAGAAGGTTAGCTATTATACGATGAACATAGCGGGAAAGGATGACAGTGTCAAGGCAACCGTTAAGGCCGTGCAAAGAGATGCAAAGCTGATCAGAAACTATGATGATCACGGGAAGCAGCTTTCCGTTCCCGTGGATGGCATTATCATCAATCAAAAAGTTGCAAGAAAATTAGGTGCTTCCATTGGGGACGAAGTTTCGCTGGATGGAGCTGCGCTGAAGGTTACGGCAATATCCAGACAGAGCGAGAATCAGTATCAGGTGATCTCCCATGAGACGGAAAAGAGGATCGGAGAGGCAAAGCTTTACTCCGTGATCTGTAATGTAAGGGAAGAGGATGAAACTGCTCTCATGGAGTATTTGACGCAGGATGAGAGCTTCCTGTATATGGCATACACTAGAAAGAATTATCAGGCATTGCATAAGATGATCGCTCCCTTCGGAACCTGTGCGCTGATTGTCATTTTATTTTCCGTGGTGATCGGACTTGTCATAGTCATTAATACGTTTCGGACGAACCTACAGGAGCAGAAAAAGGAACTGTGTATGCTAAGAACCTTGGGCCGACAGCACGCAGAATTATCTTTGCGACTGTTCTTCCAGGCGGTGCCGTATTTTGCGTTTGCCTGCCTGATCGGTTTCCCGTTAGGTGCGATTGCCATAAGGTATGTGCTGGATAAGCTGGAGACGAGCAGCAGGACTTATCCCTTTGTGGGCGATTTCTCCATTTATCTTTTGACGGCAGGCGTTGTGTTTGCTTATGTTACGCTGAGCCATGTTCTTTCCATGCGTGCCATGAAAAAGTGGGACATCGTTGAGACGGTGAAGGATAAGGAGTAGACAGCGTATGGATGGGATGGCCGGCAGGGTCGATAAGTCGGAAATATTTCTGATAGGATTTGATCAATAAGATGGTTTTTGATCAAATATGCTTGACAAAGAAGAATCTCCGTGGTTAAATAACATCGTTACATAACCCTGTTATTTATCCGCGGAGATTTTTTATGAAGAATATGAAAAAAGAATTGACGGATTATGAAAAGAGAGGACTTCTCATTGAGGCCGCCAAAAAGGAATTTTTAGAGAAAGGGTATAACAAAGCATCCCTGCGGGGCATTTGCGCAAAAGCCGGAATGACGACGGGAGCACTCTATTTTTTCTTTGATGGAAAAGAGGATTTGTATCATGCGATTGTTGACGGTCCGGTGAAAGAGCTTCAAGAAATGATCCTTAAGCACTTTATGGAGGATCGCGAGGCCATGAAGGACATTCAACAGATTGAAGAATGCTTGGTAGATCACAAGGATGTCTCGGACATGTTCCTTGATTATATTTACGAGCATTATGATAGCTTTCAGTTGCTGCTGTCGGGATCCAAGGAAGGAGAATTGGAAAGCAGCTTGGATGCGTTTGTTCAGCTTGCAGAAAAGAATTCTCCCACCATGATCGAGCTGGCGCCAGGCTTCCGGTTGGATCCCTTCATGACGCATTGGATGTCACATGTTACGGTAGATGCCTTTGTACACGTGATCAAGCATGAAAAGGACATCGAGAAAGCGAAGGAACGCATGGGAAACATCATGAATTATCTGGTAAGAGGATGGGCAGAGCTGGCGCTTTTGCCCGCAGAAAGGTAAAGGATACACCGCCGATTTTGTAGATCATTTTGAAACATACAATGTCGGCGGTAAAAAAATAACAAATACATAACAATGTTATGTAATGATTGAATCATTACGAAAACAAAAAGGGAGGACAATATGTATTTAGAGATCAAGAATGTCAAGAAAAGTTATGGTGAAGGAGGGAGCTTTGTTCAAGTATTAAAGGGAGTGAATACCTTTGTGGAAAAGGGGCAGATGTGCGTGATTCAGGGAACCTCCGGATCAGGAAAGTCAACGCTGCTAAATTGTATCGGTGGCCTTGACGTCATGAATAGCGGTTCGATCATTGTGGATGGAACCGAGATTTTCGGCATGAAAAACAAAGCTCTTTCCGAGTATCGAAGAGCAAAGCTGGGTTTTATTTTTCAGTTCTACAATTTGGTTCCGAATCTTACCGTAAAGGAAAACATTCAGGTCTGCGAGTACTTGACGAACGATCCCTTAAACATGGAAGAGCTACTAGAAGTGCTTGGACTTACGGAGCATCAGAACAAATTTCCTTCCCAGCTGTCAGGCGGCCAGCAGCAACGTTGCGCAATCGCGAGAGCACTGATCAAAAATCCGAAGCTGCTTCTTTGTGATGAGCCGACAGGTGCGCTGGATTCTAATACCTCGCGGGATATTTTAGCCTTGCTTGAAGAGATCAATCAAAAGTATCAAACCACCATGGTCATCGTGACACACAACAATTCCATCAAGAACATGGTGCACAAGGTGATCTATCTAAAGGATGGACTAGTGAAAAAGGAATACGAGAATGAGGTCAGAGTACCTGCCAGGGAATTGGAGGATCTGTGATGAAAAAGGTGTTGTTGAAAAGATTCCCGCGAGAATTGAAGAAAAACTTATTTCGATATCTTTCCTTGTATTTGCTGATCACGTTTAGCCTGTTTGTTGTTTTCTCCATTGTGGATGCGTCCGAGAGAATCATTCAGGGAACGGAGAAGAATCAAGAAAGGAGCAAACTGGAGGACGGACAAGTCACGGTATTTATGCCCTTTACGGACGGACAGATAAAGGCTATGGAAGAAAAGGGCGTAACCTTAGAACCACACTTTCACTTTGAGATCACGATGGAGGATGGTTCCGTATTACAGGTTTTTGAAAACAGAGAAAAAATCGACTTATATACATTGGACGAAGGAAGATTAGCCTCTGGCTCATCCGAAATTGTTTTGGAGAAGCGTTATTGTAGCGAGAAAGGGATCAGGGTTGGTGATACCGTCTCCATTTGCGGAGATGTTTACCGGGTGGTCGGCGTTGGCAGCAGCGTGGATTATGACGCCCCCTATCGTAAGCTTGCAGACATGGTCATTGACAGTAGCGCATTTGGCACTGCCTTTGTGACAAAGGAAAGCTACGAGAAATCAAAGAAGCTTGGCAGTAGTGAAGAGCTTACCTATGCATTTTTGCTTGGCGGTATGGACTCGGCAGAATTAAAGCAAATGATCAAGGACTTCCCGTTTGATTATGACAGCGTGGACGATCCGTATTACCAAGAGCTTCTAAAAGATTCCTACGGGAAAAAGGATGAACTTGTAGATGGAATCAATGAATTATTCGATGGATCGAAAGAGCTTTGCGATGGCGCAAAAGAGCTTCGTGATGGCGCTGTGGAGCTGAAAGATGGAACCTCTGAGCTTAAGGATGGTGTTGTAGAACTGGAAGATGGCCTAAAAACCTTAAAAGAAGGTGCGACAGAGCTCAAAGATGGTACTGGTGAACTTAAAAAGACGGGAGAGCAGTTTGCGGCACAGGTCGGTCGAATGACGGGAGGACAAGGAGACCTCTATGGAGCAGTTACCATGTTTGCCAAGGGAGTAGCAAAGGCAGATGAAGGAACTGGCAGTCTAAAGGAAGGCATTGACGAGGTATATGAGGGAGCAGAAAAGCTTTCAGATGGTACAAACGATTTGGTTGGCGGTGCTGGTGATTTGGTCGATGGCGCAGATGAATTATATGATGGAACAACGGAATTATATGATGGTATAAAGGAGTTAAAAGAAAAAACAGATGATCTCATCGATCAGTTTTTCAAAAAAGGTCCTGAAAACATTACCTCTTTCATGCTACGGGCAGACAACAATCGGATTGGCGGTGCTTCTGGAGACGTATTCATTGATCGTTACGTAGGACTCTTTGCCGGCGTTGTCGTTATGGTACTATTTACTTATGTACTTTCCGTATTTGTCATCCATCAGATCCAGAGCGAGAGCAGCGTGATCGGTGCACTATATTCCCTGGGGGTGAGGAAAAAGGAATTGCTCGTGCATTACGTAACCTTACCGACGGTCGTTTGCTTCCTTGGCGGCATCACGGGGGCCTTGCTGGGCATTGGAAAGTATGGCAGCGAGATGCAGATGGCTGACAGCTATCAATATTTTTCCATTCCCTATTTTGAGATGGTGGTTCCGACTTATCTGATCATTTACACAGTTGTTATGCCCCCAGTGGTTTCCGTGATCGTCAACTTTCTTGTGATCAATAAGGCGCTTTCGAGAACGGCGCTTTCCCTGCTTCGCAACGAACAGTCAGTGAGCAAGGGTAAGGACATCAATCTTGGGAAGCTTGGATTCCTCAGTAAATATCGTATTCGTCAGCTCCTTCGCGAGCGCAGGAGTGCGGTAACGGTGGTTATAGGCATGCTGATCTCGCTGCTGGTATTCATGTTAGGAATGGATACCTATGTACTGTGCGAAACGGCCGGACGGCTAAATAGTGAGGATACAAAGTATAACTACCTATATCTTTATAAGTATCCCACGAAGGAAGTGCCCAAAGGCGGCGAAGCGTGCTTCATGAAGACGCTAAAGAAGGAACAGTATGGCTACGTACTTGACGTGACGATCATGGGCATTGATGACGACAATCCCTACTACAACATAAAGACGACGAGAGGAAAGAATAAGATCATTTCTTCGGATGCGGTGGCAAAGCGTTATCATGTTGGAGAAGGCGAAAAGCTTGTACTTTCCGATACGGCAGAGGATATCGACTATGCATTTACCGTAGACAAGGTCGTGCCTTATTCCGCAGGGCTAACGGTCTTCATGAACATTGATGACATGAGGGAACTCTTTGGCGAGGACTATGATTATTACAACGCAGTTCTTTCTTCGGAAAAGCTCGATATCGAAGAGGGTAGGATTTACTCCGTAACGACCAAAGAAGACATTGATCGTTCCTCCAGGATCTTCCTGGAACTGATGCAGGGGTTGTTTGTCCTTTTGATCGGCGCCTCCATTGCGATCTTTTGCATTGTCATGTATCTGATGCTGACGGTGATGATCGACAGGGCATCGACGGGTATCTCGCTGCTCAAGGGATTTGGATATCGTCCGAGAGAGATCAAAAAACTATACTTGGATGGAAATCGGGCGGTCATTATCGTAGGCGCACTGATCAGCGTGCCCGTTGCAAAAGCGATCATTGATAAACTCTTTCCCGTGTTTGTAGCGAATGCGGCATGCGCCTTGCACATGGAATTTAGTCTGTTACATTACGCCATGATCTTTGGCGGCATACTTCTGAGCTATGAAGTGATCAACCTACTTCTGATGCGTAAACTGAACCGCGTGAGCCAGGCGGAAGTGTTGAAGAACAGAGAATAAAAGAGAAGCTGCTTTGCACAAGTTGATAAAGATTCTCAGATCATGGGATTTCAAATGAATGGGGATTGACAAGGATAAGCGAACAGTGTATTCTAACCGTGTTGTTAGCGTACACTGTTCGCTTTTATTATGCCGAGAAAGGAGAGAAACATGCCAAGGGATAAGACGGAAAATCATGAGAAGATCGTTGCGGCCGCATACGAGGAATTCCTAAAGTATGGATTCATGGATGCGTCCATGCGTAGAATTGCTGATGCTTGCAACATGAGCGCATCAGGCCTGTATAAGCATTTTCCAAGTAAAGAAGAAATGTTCGCTGCATTGGTGGAACCTGCCTATGAGGGACTAAAAAAGACCTTTTTTCAGATCGCAGATCAAGACATTGGCATCATGGAGAATTCGTTTCATGAAGAAGCCTGGGATGAAAATGAGGAGACAGTTTGGACCATTCAATATATATATGAGCATTATCAGGCCTTTAAATTACTCATTTGTAAATCACAGGGAACAAGGTTTGAAAATTTCACTCATGAATTAGTTCTTCTGGAAGAGGAATCAACCATAAAGTACATGAGAAAATTAAAAAAGCTTGGCATCAGGATAAATCGAGTCCCGAAAAAAGAGCTGCATCTATTCGTGACGACAAGCATCAATGCGATTTTCCTTACGGTGGAACATGATTTCAGCAAGAAGGATGCGCTGCTTTACGCAAAACATCTTGACGCTTATAATACGGCAGGTTGGAAGAAAATATTTTTAGAATGATCAACGGCGTAACTGCGAAACAAAAATGAAATAAAGTAAGCAGTTGCGTTCTTTATGATCATGAGGTTAGAGATAACTAACTTAAATATGATATTTAGAACTGCCATTTTCAAAATAAGAAAAAAGTTTATTTCTGAGATTTGAATTCATAGTTTGCGTAAGCTTGATTGGCTCTAATAGGTAAAAAAATATGTTTAGGAAAGACTAACTATTAAAAGTCAAGCAGAAAAAGAGATTTTTTGAATAAAGCGCAGAAATGCGTTTTAGATAGCCCGGGAGCAGGCATAAGCTTCAATCAGTTCCTTGAAAATCGCATGACAAACAGAGCATCGTTTTAGGTGCTCAGAGAAAAAGATATGGAAAAGGTAAAGTTATTTCCGATAAGGCTCGCCAGTCAGCTCCATGCAGTAGATGGTGCGAACCAACTTCTTTGCGGCGTGTGAGACGGCAACGTTGTAATGCTTGCCTTCACGCATCTTTTTTGCAAGGTAAACCGCAAATCGCTCATCCCACTTGCAGACAAACTTTGTTGCGTTAAACAGTGCGTAGCGAAGGTATCTGGAGCCGCGTTTTTCCATGTGGGAATGGCTGGACTGCAGCTGTCCTGACTGATAGGTTGATGGTGACATGCCTGCGTAAGCCAGTATCTTGTCAGCATCCTCAAAACGGGAAAAGTCACCGATTTCGGCGAGTATCATTGCACCCATGCGGTAGCTGATTCCCGGAATGGTCATGATGGGGGAATTGCATTTGTCCATGATCTCCCTGATGGACTGCTCGATCTCGTCTATCTCTTCCGTCAGGACTTCGATCAGGCTGATCGTGTGCCGCAGTTCCAAAGATTTGGAAGGCATTACGGAGCCAATGGATGCCTGCGCCTCATTGCGCAGTTCAATGGCCTTCTCGCGCCCGTAACGGCCCCTGGAGGCAGTCTCCAAAAGGTTCTTAAGGCGGGTCAGGTGACACGCGGCAACGTGGGACGCTCCGGGAAGCTCCTTAAGCAGGGCGTAGACGGAGGCCATGTGAAGGGTGGGAACCAGGTGCTCCAGCTCGGGAAACAGGATGTTTACGAGACGGGAGACGGAGCTTTTCAGCCTTGCACGTTCCTGAACCTTGTCAAAACGATAACGGGTTAGTGACTTTAAATCCTCGCTGTGGTATGATGTATCCGAGTAGGGCTTGAGGGTCTTATCGGTGACTAACATCATTGCAATCGAACTGGCGTCGACTTTATCCGTTTTCGTCTTTCTAAGGCTTAGACCTTTTCTGTAAAGATTAGTGTGTAACGGGTTGATAACGAAGGTGGTCAGACCTTTATCAATGAGCGAACCCAGAATGTTGAGTGAATAGTGGCCGGTGGCTTCAAGTCCTACTTTTATTTCGGAATTGTCCCCCGTCATGGAATTCAGCCTTTCGTACAGTTCGCCGAAGCCGGTCTGATTGTTTTGGATGGTGAAGGTCGGAAAAAGCTTCTCGGCGTTCGCATCCAGGATACAGCAGTCGTGCTTGTCCTTGGCAACGTCAATGCCTACGTAGATCATTTGGGAAATCCTCCTTTGCGTATTTGATGCCGTCTTGGATCCACAGGGCTCTTTGCCTCCGTAACCTCGTTCCACATAAACCGTCGTGCGGTATCTAACTGATTAACAATGTAACAAAGAGGCTGTGGTTGGAGCCTTTCCTTAACCGTCCGTGCGGTAGGAGAATGATACCAAGCCACAGCATCTTCAACAGCATACCCTAACCTTGAGAAAAGGTAAAGAAGGGGTATGACTATATAATACGAGGTAGAATAAAAAAATGAAGAATGCAGTAGGAACTGTTTTTAAGTATGGAGATAACGTAGATACCGATGTTATCATTCCTGCAAGATATTTGAATTCCTCTGATCCTGCAGAGCTCGCTACGCACTGCATGGAAGACATTGACAAGGATTTCGTAAAGAAGGTAAAGAAGGGTGACATTATTGTTGCAACCAAGAATTTCGGCTGTGGTTCTTCCAGAGAACATGCCCCCATCGCCATCAAGGCGGCTGGCGTTAGCTGTGTTATCGCAGAAACCTTTGCCAGAATTTTTTATCGCAACAGCATTAACATTGGTCTTCCCATTGTGGAATGTCCAGAGGCAGCAAAGGGTATTGATGCAGGTGATCAGGTTGAAGTAAATTTTGACACTGGCGTGATCACGAACCTGACGAAGGGAACCACCTTCCAGGGCCAAGCCTTCCCTGAATTTATGCAGAAGATTATTGCTGCGGAAGGATTGGTGAATTACATCAATAACAAGTAACGTGATATTATGCGTAAATTCTAGATAAGACGCATCAATAGAAACATTTTTCCTAATGACTGCTTAGTGGGCTGGATTTTCATGCTTGCTAAGCAGTTGTGTTTCAGAACGAAGGTGATTGTTTGACGGAAAAGTTAGAAGGTAAGCAACCAAAGAAAAAACGAAGCTATGAAATTGACATGTGTAACGGTCCCCTTTTGGGAAAAATCGTTATGTTTTATCTGCCATTAATGTTGTCCAGCGTTTTGCAGCTGCTCTTTAATGCGGCAGACGTCATTGTTGTTGGACAGTTTGCAGGAGATGAGGCGCTTGCTGCAGTGGGATCCACCAGTTCACTCATCAATCTTCTTGTCAATGTCTTTTTAGGTCTGTCGGTAGGCACGAACGTTCTCATCTCAAGATACTACGGAGCAGGGCAGAAAAAGGATTTGGAGGAAATGGTTCATACCTCCATTATGACCTCCCTGATCAGCGGGGTTATTTTAGTTTTTGTCGGTTTTTTTATGGCAAAGCCTGCATTACGGCTGATGGGCGTACCAGAGGACGTCATTTCCATGTCCATTCTTTATCTGCGAATTTATTTTGCAGGCATGCCCGTCATGATGGCCTATAATTTCGGCAGTGCCATTTTAAGGGCAGTGGGAGATACCAAGAGACCGCTTTATTACCTATTATTTGCTGGCGTCGTGAACGTCATTTTGAACCTGATCTTTGTCGTTCCCCTACACATGAGCGTTGCCGGCGTTGCGCTGGCAACCATTTTGTCACAGGCGCTTTCTGCCCTTTTGGTGCTTCGCTGCCTGATGAAGACGGAAGCGGATTATCAGCTTTTCTTGAGCAAGCTTCACGTTCATAAGGATAAGCTCATTAAAATGATTCAAATTGGCCTACCTGCTGGTTTGCAGGGAGCGTTATTTTCCATTTCCAACGTATTAATTCAGTCCTCCGTGAACTCCTTTGGAAAAATTGCCATGGCCGGCAATACGGCTGCAAGCAATATTGAGGGCTTTGTCTATGTCTCCATGAATGCGCTGCATCAGTCGGCCATCAGCTTTACGGGACAAAATTATGGTGCAAAGAAATTTGACCGAATCGGAAGAATTCTCTTTATATGTCTGACCTTAGTCATTGGTGTTGGCTTGGTGCTGGGAAATGGTGCCTATTTGCTTGGTGGGACCTTGTTAAAGCTTTATACGGACAATCCTGAGGCAATTTCTTATGGCATACTCAGGCTCAGCGTGATCTGCACAACCTATTGTCTATGCGGCATGATGGACGTGATTGTAGGTTCCATCAGAGGTCTTGGATATGGCATTATGCCAATGCTTGTGTCACTTACCGGTGCATGCCTGTTCCGCGTTGTCTGGATTTTTACCGTATTCCAAAGAGTTCACACCCTGGAATGCCTTTATTTATCCTACCCAATCAGCTGGGCTTTGACATTTGCCGTTCACGTCATTTGCTTTTTGATTGTATTTCGTATGCAAAAGAAAAAACAGCTTGAAACATATGTTCGATTGTGATACACTAAATATGATCGGAAAATGTCATGGAGGAATATGTTACTCCATGTACATGTTTCAATAAGATACTTGAGACCTCGGAGAGGGCATTATTATGATCGGATTTGTGCGTGGTATTTTGGATACGATAACGGAAGATTGTGCAATTTTAGACGTAAATGGCGTAGGTTATAACGTACATATATCTTCGGATACGGTTTCTAAGCTGCCCGGGATTGGAGAAGAGGTTAAGCTTTACACTTATACCTCCGTTCGCGAGGATGCCATTTGGCTCTATGGCTTCTTAAACCGAAAGGATCTTGAAATTTTCAAAAAATGTATTACAGTCAGTGGAATTGGCCCAAAGGGCGCTTTGTCGATTCTTTCGGTCATGGATGCGGATTCCCTGCGATATGCGATTTCTGCCGGGGATAAAAAAGCAATTTCAAAGGCTCCCGGCATTGGACCCAAGATGGCTGAACGCCTGATCCTGGAGTTAAAAGATAAGATTACTTTTGATGATGCACTCATTGACAGGGAGATCAGTGCAACGGCTGCCGGTACAAATGCTTTTGCCATGGATTCTCCGGAAAAGAAGGAGGCCGTGGAAGCCTTGGTTGCTTTGGGATATGGTCAAACGGAGAGCTTGAAGGCCGTCAATTCCATTCAGGGAATTGAGACAATGGATTCAGGTGCCATTTTGAAGGCGGCGCTAAAGAAAATGTTTTAAGGTTCAGATGCTTTAGAATTTAATTTTTTAAAAACATGTAGTGCACAACAGGAGATGCAGCATGGTGAAACGCATGATAGAAACCACCGCGACGGAAGAGGACGTGAAATTAGAAGGCTCCCTACGCCCGCAGGTCCTAGATGATTATATCGGGCAGTCAAAGGTGAAGGAAAGCTTAAAAATCTATATTGAAGCAGCAAAGAAAAGGGGAGATGCCTTGGATCACGTGTTGTTTTATGGACCGCCTGGTCTTGGAAAAACGACGCTTGCAGGGATTATTGCAAATGAGATGGGGGTACATCTTCGCGTTACCAGCGGACCTGCGATTGAAAAGCCTGGTGAGATGGCTGCAATCTTAAATAATTTAGAGGAAGGCGATCTTTTATTTGTCGATGAGATTCACCGCTTAAATCGACAGGTGGAAGAGGTACTATACCCCGCCATGGAGGATTATTGCATCGACGTCATGATCGGAAAGGGCTCCTCTGCACGATCCGTTAGACTAGAACTCCCAAAATTTACGCTAGTTGGAGCAACGACCAGGGCAGGACTTTTATCTGCGCCGCTTCGTGACCGATTTGGCATGATTCATCACTTGGAATTTTATGAAGTGCCGGAGTTGCAACAGATTATCATGCATTCTGCAAGGGTTTTGAACGTTGAAATTGATCCTGCGGGCGCCAGGGAAATGGCAAGGCGAAGCCGCGGTACGCCGAGACTTGCAAACCGTATTCTAAAACGAGTGCGTGATTTTGCGGAAGTGAAATATGACGGTATCATTACTGAAGACGTAGCAAGAATTGCCTTAGATCTCATGGATGTTGACAAGCTGGGATTAGATCATATCGACCGAAACATATTAATGACCATGATTGATAAATTTGACGGTGGCCCCGTGGGCCTTGATACCCTTGCCGCCGCCATCGGTGAAGATGCCGGAACAATCGAAGACGTTTACGAGCCATATCTAATCAAAAATGGCTTCATTAACCGGACTCCCCGCGGAAGAGTTGTCACCGATTACGCCTACAAACACCTATTACCATAATATAACATTATGTTAGCCTTTCTATAATTTATGATCTGATAAAACCATTTCGTATATTTCATGCTAGAATATTATTAAAATTCGAATCATCGAAAACATTTTATGGAAATATAAAAAGCACTTGTCTATCATAAGATTTTAAGATATAATATTTTATGATTTATCGAATGGTTTAGTATACATAACATAATTCTACGAAAGAGAAGGTTGATCGGAAATGGCATCCAAAACAGCTACGGAAGTATTGATTGGCGGAAAAGTATTAAAGCTCAGCGGTTACGAAAGCGAAGAGTATCTTCAGAAGGTCGCAACCTATATCAATAATAAAATCAATGAGTATAATCGTTTGGATGGTTTCCGTAAGCAGTCCATTGATACGCAGGGAACGCTTCTTCAGCTAAACATCGCAGATGATTATTTTAAGGCGAAGAGACAGATTGCCATTTTGGAAGCAGAAATGCAATCCAAGGAGAAGGAGTATTGCGACCTAAAGCATGAACTGGTATCCTGTCAGATTCAGCTGGACAACGCTAAAAACCAGGTGAAGGAATTACAAGGCCAGTGCGAAGAGCAGGGACGCACCATCTTTAAGCTGGAAACGGAATTAAAGAACAAGTAAGACCAGTAAGAAGCGTCTGCGGAAGCAGGCGCTTTTTTAAGGGAGTTTCAAAACAACTGATTTTGATGGTTGATGGGCCGAGGATAGTCTCATGAAAAAGAAGGTTGAATTACTGGCGCCAGCGGGGAATCTGGCAGCCTTTTATGGCGCCATCCATGCTGGTGCTGATGCAGTTTATCTTGCGGGAACGAAATATGGAGCACGCGCCTATGCGGACAATTTTACGCAGGAGGATCTGGTAAAATGTCTTCGGTATGCTCATTTGTTGCGCAAAAAAGTATATCTTACGATCAATACGCTCGTTAAGGAAGAAGAACTAAAGGAGCTGCCTTCCTTTCTTCAGCCCTATGTGGATGAGGGCTTAGATGGTGTCATCATTCAAGATTTTGGCGTCTTAAAGACGATTGCAAAGCATTTCCCGGGATTATCCTTGCACGCCAGCACACAGATGAGCGTTTCAGGCATTTATGGCGCAAAGCTTTTAAAAGAAATGGGTGTGGAGCGAATTGTACCTGCCAGAGAATTGAGCCTCTCTGAAATTCGTCGCATCAAGCAGGAGACCGGATTAGAGATTGAATGCTTTATTCATGGCGCCATGTGCTATTGTTATTCTGGACAATGTCTGTTTAGTTCTATTTTAGGTGGACGAAGCGGCAATCGAGGGAGATGTGCACAGCCTTGCAGACTTCCTTATCAGGTCACAATTGGAGGCCGAACGGGAAAGGAATGCTATCCTTTAAGCCTAAAGGATATGTGTACCATTGAGCTTTTGCCGGAGCTGATTGACGCTGGAATTGACTCCTTTAAGATTGAAGGCAGAATGAAAAAGGCAGAGTATTCAGCCGGCGTAACTGCTTACTATCGTAAATATATTGATCTGTATGAAAAAGGAGAACCTGCCAAGCCTTCCAAGAAGGATTTGGAGGAGTTAAGTCATCTTTACATTCGCAGCGAGAGAACGGATGGATATTATCACAGGCGAAATGGTAAGGAGATGGTGACAATATCCAGCCCAGCATATCAGGCAAGCGATGAACAGCTATTATCGAAAATTGAGACAACTTACCTTTCGAACATTCAGAAAATCCCAATTTTCATGAAGGCTGAGTTTTTGATTGGAGAACCTGCGAAGCTGACAATTTCCTTACTGGAAAAGCAGACAAAGCAATCCCTTTCCCTAACGGAAAAACAGACAACGTGTGCCATTTCCCTGACGGAGAAGGAAGAGGCGCCTGCGCAAGAGATTACAGTTTATGGGGAGATTGTTTCGCCGGCACAGAAAGCGCCGATTACGCTTGAAAACGTTCGCAAGCAATTGCAAAAGCTTGGGGACAGTAGCTTTACGCTTACGGATCAGGAGGGAAAAGAGATAGAACCTCAGATTCTTTTAGAGGATGGTGCCTTTTATCCCTTGAAGCTAATCAATGAGCTGAGACGAGAGGCCGTCTCAAGGCTGGAGGAGGTGATGCTTCATGGAAAATAAGACATTACGATCCTTTCGAATTTCCCTTAGAAGCATGGAACAGCTGGAAGCCCTGCGGAACGTCATGGAATCCGGACAACCGGATTTTGAAATAAACAGAATTTATGTAACTTCCGACCTTGTCCTGGAATCAGAACCAAGTTTGATCCTTTGCGAGGACATTAGGAAATATCTTCCGCAGGTCGAATGGATTCTTTCTCTGCCGGAAATCCTAAGAGAAGAAGACGTAGCCTATTTGGATCGCGTTAAAGCGTTTATCCTTCAAAACAGTCTTTTTTCAGGCGTTTTGGTCGGCAATTTGGAAGGGCTTGGGTACTTTTCCAAGCATCCCGAAATTAAAATCTATGGTGATCACAACCTGTATCTTTGGAATTCCGGTGCCGTTTATGCCATGAAGGATAAGCTGAGTGGCGGCTGCTTACCGTTAGAGCTTCGGGGGCAGGAGCAAAAAAGTCTTCTTTCCGGTAATTTTGATTGGGATAAGCTAGTGTATGGCAGAATCCCCATGATGGTGACGGCAAATTGCCTTGCAAAAACGATGGAAGGGTGCCAGAGGTCTCTAGAGAAAAAAGAGCCTGTTTCTTTGATTGACCGTATGGATAAACGCTTTCCCGTGCTGTTAAACTGCGCGCATTGCTATAACGTCATTTATAATACCGTACCTCTTTCCCTGCACGGAGAGCTTTGGAAATATGAAAGAAAGGCCTCCTTGCGGATTCAGATGACAACGGAGGGCAAGGAGGAGACGATTCGTATTTTGCGCTATTTTTTGACGAGCCGGATTGAGGAGCAAAAGCCTCCCTATCAAGATTACACGACTGGTCACGAAAAGCGCGGCGTTGAGTGAAAATTACTTGCATAGAAGCCCATTTTAGACTATACTAGACATAGGTTGTGTTTCACGCCGACAGGAGGGATTGCGATGATAGAAGCAACAAGCTGTGGCGGGGTCGTTATTTTTCGTGGAAAGATTCTACTACTGTATAAAAATGTCCGTAACAAGTATGAAGGCTGGGTTCTGCCAAAGGGAACCGTGGAAGCGGGAGAGGAGTACCCTCAAACCGCACTTCGTGAGGTATTAGAGGAATCAGGTGCCAAGGCTGAGATTATTAAGTATATCGGAAAGAGTGAATATTCCTTCACGGTGCCTGAGGACGTGGTTGAGAAGGAGGTCCATTGGTATTTGATGATGGCCGACAGCTATTACAGTAAGCCACAAAAAGAAGAATACTTTATGGATTCCGGTTTCTATAAGTATCATGAAGCGTATCATTTGCTAAAATTTGCGAACGAAAAGCAAATATTGGAAAAGGCTTACGCTGAGTATCAGGAATTAAAGAAGAATAATGTGTGGGGTAATCACAGACTTGAAGGTTAAGGAATTCTTTCGTGTCAAGAAGAAAAGGGCGTTAGAGTTCTCTCCGAATTTATATTTTGGAGAGGGCATGCATCCAGAGGATTTCGAGCAGATCCGCGAAAAAATCTGTAAGACTCCTTTGTTGTCCAACGTAATGCTTTTAGTTCTCCCCGAAAATGATTCCGACCAGATCGAGTTTTTTTCTTCAAAATATTTAGCCCAAAATTATTATGCAGAAAAAGAGCATGCCCTGCGAATCGTTGGTATTGCCGCAGATTCCGCGGATGCGACCTCTTTGATCATTAAAATCACGGAGGATTGTCTTGCGGTTCGAAAGGATTGTAGGTTAAAGGAGTTTTTGGAATGGCAGTAGTGGGATGGATTCTATTAGGAATAGTGTTGCTGCTGCTTTTCTTGCTTTTAACAATTCTGTTTTTACCAATTTTTTATCGCATCATCGTCAAAATGGATGAAAAAGGGCCTTCCGTAAGCATAAAAGTAACCTGGTTTTTCCACTTGATTCGCGTGCTTTTTGATTATCCAAAGCCGAAAAAGCCTATCATAAAAATCGCCTTCTTTACACTTTCTGAAAAAAAGAAGAAGGATAAAGGCGAAAAACCGGCGGAAACGGGGAAGGATTCTTCCAATTCTGATAATACGACTGAAGTATCCGACGTACCCTTAAATGAGGAAAATTCATCAGAAAATATTTTGGAGGAAAATGCTTCAACCGATCATAATTCTTCAGAGGACTCCTCCGATGGAAGTGTTGTTGAAGAAGTAAATGACAAGGCAGACGAAGCCACTTCGCAAGAATCGTCCAGAAATGAAGAAATGATCTCTGAGGAGGGCAACAAGAAAAAGCAGAAAAAGTCTTTGAAGGAGACCTTGGAAAAACTGTGGGATGATTTTCAGTACTACAAGGCGCTCTGGGAGGACGGAAGCACGAAACCGTTTGTAAAGGATGCCCTTTCGCGGGTGCTTCACCTACTTAAGAATCTTTTACCGCGGAAAATCAAGGGCTATGTTTTGTTTGGCGCGGAATCGCCTGACGTAACAGGGTATGTCTTTGGCGGATATAGCGTTTTTAAAGCCTTATATCCCAGAAGATTTTTCTTAACTCTAGAGCCAGATTTTGAGCGAAAGGTTTTAGAAGGAGACTTATTAATCAAAGGTCATTTTTGCGTATTTACCCTTTTGCTAGATGCACTTCGGATTCTTTTCGATAAACGGCTGAAGCTGTTAAGGAAAAAATTAGATGCCAGAAAGCATCCTGAACAAGAGGCCGGGGACGATTTTGTTAAGGAAAAGAAGCGAAAAAGGAAACCCGGCTCAGGGAAAAAGCGTAAGGCAAAAGCAAAGCAAAAGGATCAAACCAGGAATGGTAACGATCACGGTGACAAGTAACTTATTTTGTTAAATTATTTGGGTATTAGATAGAAATGAAAACAGTGCCGCATGGCACGGAACGGAGGATCGTATGGCAGAAAACAATCAGATTCAGGGCGTGGTAGAATCCTTGCTGAAGGGCATGAATTCCGTTTTGTCCACAAAGACCGTCGTTGGTGAAGCAACCAAAATTGGGGATACCATTATCCTTCCCTTGGTGGACGTTACCTTTGGCGTCGGCGCAGGATCTGGAAACAACAATCAGAAGGGGAGCGGTTCCGGTGCGGGCGGTATCGGAGGAAAAATGACTCCCAGTGCCGTTCTTGTCATTCAAAATGGCAACGTAAAGCTTGTCAACGTAAAGAATCAGGATACGGTAACAAAGGTTCTTGACATGGTTCCCGACATGGTGGACAAGTTCCTGGATAAGAAAAAGACAAAGGAGCCTGCAGAAGTGACGGATGAGCAGGCGTTAGATGCTGCCTTTCCTGAGAATAAGGAAGAGTAAACGAATCTTGGCGGGAGGCATATAATGGCATAAGAGCCTTGGAGCCTCCCGCTTTATGAGAAAAATCGCAGGCATTGGCCTATTTTGTATGGTTTTGGGAATGTTTTTGACGTTGCTCATCAGGGATCGATTGGCAAGCTTTTTAGTGATGGTTGTCTTGTCCGTGGCAGGCTACTTTTGCATTTCTGATCGATAACTGAAAAAAAACGCATAAAAAAGCGGGCAGGAGAGGTCTCCAACCCGTTTCTTTTTGTTCGTTTAGAATATCATTTTGATTAAGCTCTCTCAACAGCACCGGAACGTAAGCAACGGGTGCAAACGTGAAGCTTCTTAGCGCCGCCGTTAACCTTACACTTAACACTCTTAATGTTAGAATTCCAAATCGCGTTGCTTCTTCTATGAGAGTGGCTCACGTTATTACCAAAATGTACTCCCTTGCCACAAATATCACACTTAGCCATAATGACACCTCCCGTCTTAAGCAATCTATCGCCGCGAATTTTTCACAACATTGTTATAATAACAGAAACCTTACAGAAAAGCAAGTAAAAAAATTCTTTTTTTGAAAAAAACAATAATTTTCCATTTTGAACTTTATTTTTTAATGAAAAGACGTTATAGTGTTATAGATAGTGCGTGCTCGTACTAAATGGAAACAGAAAGGTATGGTGTGACAATGAAGGGATCTTCAATCGATACGCATATGGGTAGTATTTCCATAAACAATGAAGTGATCGCGCAATATGCAGGAAGCGTTGCCGTTGAATGCTTTGGCATTGTTGGCATGACCGTTGCAAACGTAAGGGATGGTCTTGCAAGGATTCTTAAACCCGATAACCTGAGCAGGGGCATCAACGTGACCGTGGGCGCTAATCATAAACTGATTCTGGACTTTCACGTGATTGTTGCTTATGGCGTCAGCATTATCGCCGTATCCGACAATCTGATCGGTAACGTAAAATATAAGGTAGAAGAGTTTACCGGACTTGACGTCGAGAAGATCAATGTTTTCGTCGAAGGCGTCAGAGTCATCGATTAAGGAGGATTTATCTGTGGCAGTTAAAGAGATTGACGTTAAACTCCTTTCCAAGATGTTTCTTGCGGGAGCCATCTATCTCGACAGAAGCAAAGAAGAGATCAACGAGTTGAATGTTTTCCCTGTACCCGACGGAGATACAGGTACCAATATGACAATGACCATCATGTCCGCAGCCAAGGAGGTAAGGGACCTTGGCGAAGAGACAGATATGAAGTCATTATGTAAGGCAATGAGCGGTGGTTCGCTCAGAGGTGCAAGAGGTAATTCCGGAGTTATTCTTTCACAGCTTCTCAGAGGTTTCACAAAGGCCGTAAGGGACGAGCAGGTCATCACAATACCTCTTTTCGGAGCAGCATGCACCAAAGCTGTTGAGACCGCATATAAGGCAGTTATGAAGCCGAAGGAAGGAACTATCCTTACGGTTGCAAGAGTCGGAGCCGAAACAGCAAGAGAGCTTAGCGGCAAGACCGACAATATGGAAGAATTCATAAGCAATATCATTGATAAGATGCAGGAAGCTCTGGAGTACACACCCGAACTTCTTCCCGTACTGAAAGAGGCCGGAGTTGTCGATTCCGGCGGCGCAGGCCTGATGGAAGTTATGAGAGGCGGTTTCAATGCCCTTAACGGACATCCGATCGCATTCGAAGCAGAGATCAAAGCAGCAGCGCCGACAGGCAGAACGGTTGCAAGAGGCGCAGCATCCGACGATATATCCACAGCGGACATCAAGTTCGGTTATTGCACCGAGTTCATCATCATGCTTGACAAGGAATTCCCCGAAAGCGAAGAGATGAACTTCAAGGCATTCCTCGAGTCTATCGGCGATTCCATCGTTCTTGTAGCCGATGACGGCGTATGCAAGGTACACGTTCACACGAACGATCCCGGTGCAGCATTCACAAGAGCGATCAAATACGGTCAGCTTACAAGAATGAAGATCGATAACATGAGAGAAGAGCACAACGAGCGTGTTATCTCCGGCGTAAACGAGATCCTTAAGGGTGAGAAATCCGCTGTTATTGAAAACAATGCACCCGCAGCAAGCCCCGTAAAGGAAGAGCACGTCAAGGCAGGAGAACCCCGTAAGAAGGACGGTTTTGTAGCTGTTTCCATCGGTGCGGGACTTAACGAGATCCTTATGGGACTCGGCGTCGACAGGATCATCGAAGGCGGTCAGACAATGAACCCTTCCACAGACGATGTCATGAACGCCATCGAGAAGGTCAATGCCGACAACGTATATGTCCTTCCCAATAACGGC
>JAEEGG010001906.1_pt1 | contig 54972 bp, 45 predicted proteins | sample 9134161 | NCBI WGS metagenome assembly JAEEGG01 (sample SAMN16246543, study PRJNA631951) | gut metagenome | biome: gut microbiome; feature: rumen; material: CR-attached | host: Bos | place: Iran: Karaj | collected 2018-10 | reverse complement strand
CGCCGTCTTGTGGCCGCTGCGGAGGTAACATATTCCCCCCCTTGCAAAGGGGGGGCAGGGGGGGATTGTTTCTGCGCAGATGAATCCCCCTCTAACTCCCCCTTTGCAAGGGGGAGAATGGGCTACCTCAAGCCTTTAACTATCGAATGTATTCAACAATCAACTCACATAAATAGTGACCTTTAACTATCGAATGTATTCAACAATCAACTCACATATATAGTGACCTTTAACTATCGAATGTATTCAACTATCAACTCACAGAAATAGTGACCTTTAACTATCGAATGTATTCAACTATCAACTCACATAAATAGTGACGTCATTATGTCTTTTCCAACCGCACAGGTCGAAAAAATGCGGACAAATCAAAACTGGCTGCGCAGCGTGTTCATGTAGGGTGTGAGCACCTTTGCGTGCCAGGCTCCCCAGCGGCTGATGGCGTTGTGGCAGTAGGTGACGACAAGGCGGCGGCGGGCACGTGAGAGGGCGACGTAGAACTTTCGGGCCTCCTCGCCGCCGATGGCCTCCTGCGTGGCGAAGACGCTGGGATATTTGCCGTCGACGGCATCGTAGACGATGACCGTGTCAAACTCCAGGCCTTTGGCCTTGTGGACGGTAGATACGAAGACACGCTCCTTCATGCTGCGCGAGCCGCAGAGGTCGGCCTCCTTCAGTGTGCACAGCTCGGCATAGTGGCGCTGCAGGAGCAGGGCCAAGGGGTGATGGACGGCCTCAGAGGTTGTGTCCACCAGGTCGGTCTCGATGTAGCGAATGGCGTAGTCGAGCTTGGGCAGCGGCGGGATGAGGTTGAGACGCAAAAAATAATGGTAGGCGCGGAGAATCTCGTGGCTGAGGGCGCTGAGCTGAGTATCGGCGGTAGGGTGGTAGAGGCTTTGGCGGGCTTCTTCATAGAGCGGGCTGTAGAGCCGGCGCAGTTGTGCCATCATTCGGCTGTGACGACGGAGGAACTCCATCTGCCGGCCCATGATGCTGCGGCTGCGCTCGTAACACTCCGTGGCAAGGCTCAGCGTTGCCATGATGTCGTCGTCGGCCAGGTGCGAGTTGTGACCTTCCAGATGGAGCTGCTCCAGCAGGTCGCGCAGTTTGTAGCTGGGCTGGCGCGGATGCAGCAGCCGGGCCAGCTTCAGCGTGTCGAAGTAGGAGGGCCATAGGGCATACACAGACAGGTGCGGCGCATAGCGGCGCATGTTGTGTTCCATGATCTGATAGTCGTAGGTGGTGTTGTGGCCCATGATGGCAGCATCTTTGGCGAAGTCACAGAAGCGCTGCAATGCTTCGGCAGGTGGCAGATGCGGATGGCGTCCATACTCCTCGACCAGCGGGTTGACCACGTCGCCCAGCATGGCCGGTATGGGGCGTGAGGTCTCAATGAAGAGATTCAGTGAGTCGGTAACTTGTCCTTTGCGTATGCGGATGGCGGCTATCTGCACCACGTCGTCGCTGAGCACGTCGAGGCCTGTGGTCTCTGTGTCGAAGATGACGATGTCCTGCTGCTCGTAGGTCTTGACATATTCGGCTATGTAGGTGGTGTTGTCGTATTGAAGCAGGTCGGCCGGCGTGATGGCCAGCTGCATCATGGTGCGCACTGCCTGACGGGCGGCACTGCATGAGGCATAGACCTGCAGGCCGTAGAGCAAGTGCGACCACGCGATGAAGTCGTGCTCCATGTGCATGACACCCAGATGGGCCAGCAGCAGGCGCACAGGGAGGGTGGAGAAGAAATCGGTGCCCGAAATCTTGAAGTGGGGCAGTTGTCCGAGGGCGCTGCTCACCTCGTCGGCGTCGCTGTTGAAAGCCACTACCACGGCTATGGTCTGCTGCGGCTCGTCGTCATAGATTTTTCTCACCAGCCTTGCCACCATGTTGGCTTCATCCACGTTGGTGGGTGCCTCCATCAGCATGACGTCGCCGTTTTGACGCGGGGTAGTGTTGGTTGTGGTGGGCAGCAGCGTCGGGTCGATGCCGAGCTGCCACTGAGCGTAGCGGTTGAAGATGTCAAGGAGGTACTGCGGCGAGCGGTAGTTCTGGTAGAAATTGTAGAAGTTGTTGCCGCAGCGCTGCCGTAACATGGTCAGCGTGTCGGTCTTTGCCCCCATAAAGGAGAAGATGGCCTGCTGGGCGTCGCCCAGATAGACGACGGTGGCATCGGGAGTGGTGAAGAGGTCAATAATGGCCATCTGCAGCGGGTTGAGGTCTTGCACCTCGTCTATCTGCAGCCAGCTGAAGTGGCGCGCTGATGAATGATTGGACAAAGCGTCATACGTGACGAGGAGCAGGTCTTCGAAGTCCAGCAGGTCGTTGCGCTCTTTGTACAGCTCATATTGGCGGGCGGCATAGAGCATCTCCATCAGCTGGCGGGAGTCTTGGCTCAGGTTGGTGGCCTCGGTGCGGTAGTGGTCGGACTGCGTGTAGAGCTGTATGGTGGAGGCTTGCGAGTAGGGGAGGAAGAAGTGTGCACAGAGCTCCTTCAGACTCGTTGGCTTCAGGGTGTCGCGGTGCACCATCAGCTCAGAGGGATATCCGTGGCAGCACTGGTACATGAGGTGCTGGAGGTTGATGATCTGGGAATAGCGCTGTCGGCTGCGGTTGTCGTCGAGCACGTGCAACTCATCCTCGCCCAGATAGTCGCTGATGATGCTGATGCTGGTGTCGGTGTCGATGACGGCGGTGTGTTCCGCCACCATGTTGTTGTCGAAAAGGTAGTGGAGGCAGAAGCGGTGCACATTGCCTATGAAGAGTTGAGAGTTTAGTGTTGAGAGTTTAGTGTTGAGAGATGAGAGTTGAGAGTTGAGAGATGAGAGCGGAGAGTTTAGTGTTGAGAGTTTAGTGTTGAGAGATGAGAGTTGAGAAATGTCTCTCAACTCTAAACACTCATCACTCAACAAGGAACCTAGCCGCTGCTCTATGCGTTCCTTCATGCTGCGTGCTGCGCGGTTGGTGAAGGTGAGGCAGGCCATGTTGTCAAAAGAGATGCCGTGCTGGCAGGCCCATACGATGCGCTCTGCCAGCACGGCTGTCTTTCCACAACCCGGAGGGGCCAGCACCAGATGATGGCCGCCTGTGGCCTCAATGACGCGCTGCTGCTCCGCGTTGAACTGCATAGAGGTGTGTGTCTATTTGATTTGTTTCAAGGCCAGCTTCACCACCTGCTCGACGGGCAGCGTGGGCTGCGCTTGCAGGATGGCCACCACCACCTTCTGCGTGGGAGCGGGCGAGAAGCCCAGCATGGTGAGCGCTGCCACGGCCTCGTCGCGCACCGCATTGTCGACAGGCGCCGTTATCGTGCCGCCTGCAGGAATCTCGTTGGTCAGGCCCAGGGCCACAATCTTGTCGCGCAGGTCAACGATGATGCGCTGCGCCGTCATCTTGCCGATGCCCTTGATGCTCTGTATCAGTTTGGCATTGCCCGTGCTGATGGCATTGCACAGCTCTGCCACATTCATCGACGACAGCATCATGCGGGCCGTGTTCGTTCCGACGCCCGAAACGGTGATGAGCTGCTCGAACATCTCGCGCTCGCGTTTCGAGGCAAAGCCGTAGAGCACGTAGGCATCTTCACGGATGGCCTCGTAGACAAACAGCTTGCACTCTTTCTTCCCCTGGATGGCGGTGTAGGTGTTCAGCGAAATGTTCAGCCCATAGCCCACACCGGCGGCTTCGACAGTGGCCAAAGCAGGCGTGAGGTCGGTCAACTCGCCGTGGATGTACTCTATCATGGCTTACTTGAACAGTTCGTCGAGGAAATCGTAGAAGGCGGGATCCTCACCGACGATGGTCTTGATGATATGGCCATCGGGGCCGACAACAACCTTGGTGGGGAATCCTTGGATTTTGTAATCGGCCAGCACGGTGGACGTTTCATCGCAATAGACATGCAGCCACGGCAGCTCGTATTCCTTCACGGCTGCCTTCCACTTCTCAGGCGTGTCGTTGCAGTCGATGCCCAGTATCTCGAACTTGCCGGCATACTTGGCGTAGTATTCCTTCATGGACGGGATGCCCCTGATGCACCATACGCACCACGAGCCCCAGAAGTCGAGGACGACATACTTGCCCTTCAGCGACGAGAGGCTGAGCGGACGGCCGTTGATGTCGTTCAGAGTGAAGTCGGGAGCCTGATCCGCCGATGCCTGCTGTGTGGCCTCAGTCGTGGCGTCGCTCTTCTCTGCTTTGTTGGTCTCTTTACTGCCACTTGCGTTGCATCCGCAAAGGGCGATGGCGGCGAGCATGAAGCTCAGAAATGCTTTCTTGATCATATTAGTTCGTTTTTGTAGATGATTCCTTCAATCTTCTACCTCCACCCTTCTGCTGCTCCATGCAGGCATGACCTCGCCAGCGTGGCTGAAGTCGATGAGCTGCACTTCGAAGATGATGACGCTGTAGCCTGGTATGGAGCCGCTGCTGTTGCCGTCTTCACCATAGCCCAATGCGCTGGGGATGTAGATGCGCCAGTGGTCGCCGCGGTGCATGTGCTGCAAGGCAGTGCTGAAGCCCTCTACGGTGTTCGACACCGAAAGCTTGGCAGTGGAGCTGGTGGTCGGCGTGAACTTCCCAAAGACGGTGCCGTCGAAGACATATCCCTCAGAGAAAGTGGCGCTGGGGATGAGCCGGCCCTGATAGATGACCCGCACAGAGTCGGTGTAGGCAGGACTCTCGCTTCCCATGCCGGTCTCCAGCTTCTTCACATAGATGTATTTGTCGATGTCGTGGCTGGTGGCCTCGCTCTGCGCATAGCTGAGGATGCGCTGCCACTGACTGGGGTGAGAGCTGAGCGAGTCGGCCAGCGAGGCAAAGAACGCCTCGTTGCGCTGCTGCCAGTTGTCCCATTCGCCTGCCTCGGTCTCCTCTTTGCTGCAGGACATAAAAAGACAACTCAAACAGCCAAGACAGCCTATGATGAAAAGCTGTCTTCGGTGTTTAAGTTGTCTCATGAATACAAAACTCATTGTCTATTCTGCCTGTATTACAGTTTCTTCAACAGCGAGGTGAGGCTCACCTTGTCCTCAATGATGCCGTTCAGGTCTTCTATGCGGACGCGCTCCTGTTCCATGGTGTCGCGGAAGCGGAGGGTGACGCAACCATCGTTCAGGGTGTCGTGGTCGACGGTGACGCAGTAGGGCGTGCCGATGGCATCCTGACGGCGATAGCGCTTGCCTATGCTGTCCTTCTCGTCATACTGGCAGGTGAAGTGATACTTCAAGTCGTCGATGATCTCGCGGGCCTTCTCGGGCAGACCGTCCTTCTTCACCAGCGGCAGCACGGCCAGCTTCACGGGTGCCAGGGCTGCGGGCAGCTTCAGCACAACGCGCGTCTCGCCATTCTCCAGTTTCTCCTCGTCGAAGGCGTGGCACATGATGCTGAGGAACATACGGTCGACACCGATGGAGGTCTCGATGACAAACGGCGTGTAGCTCTCGTTGGTCATCGGGTCGAAGTATTTGATGGACTTGCCGCTGTACTTCTCATGCTGGCTCAGGTCGAAGTTGGTGCGCGAGTGGATGCCTTCCACCTCCTTGAAGCCGAAGGGCATGTGGAACTCGATGTCGGTGGCGGCGTTGGCATAGTGAGCCAGCTTGTCGTGGTCGTGGAAACGGTAGTTCTCAGCGCCGAAGCCCAGGTTCTGGTGCCACTTCATGCGTGTCTCCTTCCACTTGGCAAACCACTCCAGCTCGGTGCCGGGCTTGACGAAGAACTGCATCTCCATCTGCTCGAACTCCCTCATGCGGAAGATGAACTGGCGGGCTACAATCTCATTGCGGAAGGCCTTGCCTATCTGTGCGATGCCGAAGGGAATCTTCATGCGGCCGGTCTTCTGCACGTTCAGGTAGTTGACAAAGATGCCCTGAGCCGTCTCGGGACGCAGGTAAATCTTCATCGAGCCGTCGGCGGTAGAGCCCATCTCCGTGGAGAACATCAGGTTGAACTGACGCACGTCGGTCCAGTTCTTCGTGCCGCTGATGGGGTCGACAATCTCCTCGTCGAGGATAATCTGCTTCAGCTCCTCCAGATCGGGGCCTTGCATGGCGGCAGCATAGCGGGTGTGCAGAGCGTCGCGCTTGGCCTTCGTCTCGGCAACGCGAGGCGAGGTCTCCAGGTATTTCGCTTCGTCGAAAGCATCGCCAAAACGCTTGCGGGCCTTCTCCACTTCTTTCTCAATCTTCTCGTCGTACTTGGCTATCTGATCCTCGATGAGCACATCGGCGCGATAGCGCTTCTTCGAGTCGCGGTTGTCGATGAGCGGGTCGTTGAACGCATCCACATGGCCGGAGGCCTTCCAGATGGTGGGGTGCATGAAGATGGCCGAGTCGATGCCCACAATGTTCTCGTGAAGCATGGTCATGGCCTTCCACCAGTATTGCTTGATATTGTTCTTCAGTTCAACACCCATCTGGCCGTAGTCATAGACAGCGCCCAGACCATCGTAGATTTCACTGCTGGGGAACACAAAGCCATATTCCTTGCAGTGCGAAACGATTCTCTTAAATACGTCTTCTTGTTGTGCCATAAGTTCTTTACGCGTACATTATATTATATATATACTACTTGTTCACTACCTTGCGGGTCTCAGAACCCACCTTGACGATGTAGGCACCGCGTGACAGGCTTGACAGGTCGTAGCTGCCGCTCTCGTTGGCGCTGAACACCTTCTCTCCTTTCATGTTATACACGGCGATGGTCTCGCCCTTAGCCACTGTGGCACGGAGCATACCGCCGCTGAACTGCATCTTTGACTGCATGGTGCTCACCGTGGCAATGCCCGACGGCGAAGCGGCAAAGAACATCTTCTCCAGGCCGGCCAAGGGCAGGCGCTGCTCGGAGCCGTCGGTCATCACAAGCACCATGTTGGTGGCATCGAAAGTAATCTTCTGAATCTTGCTCACGCTGAAGCTGCTCTCACTGCCTGAGCCGCTGATGGTCAGGTACTGATAGTCATCGGCCAGAGCCGTCATGCTGCCTGCTGCCACAAGCAGCGATGCGATAAGTGTGCGGATTGTCTTCATCATTCCTGTAAATTTGGTGCAAAGGTAGGCATTATTTTAGAAATTCGCGCTTCTTTCATGTTTTTTTTCCTTAAAATGTTGCAAGTAACAAAGAAAATACCTAATTTTGTAAGCGGAATAATCTATTTCAATTATGATAGACGTTAAAGAAACATTGAAGAAGAGCGAGGAGCGCATGGAGATGGCAGCCATGTTCTTGGAAGAGGAACTGAACCGCATCCGTGCCGGCCGTGCCAATGTGGCCATCCTCGACGGAGTGAGAGTGTCGAGCTACGGCTCGAAAGTGCCCCTGAACCAAGTGGCTACCGTCAACTGTCCTGACGCGCGCACCATTGCCATCAAGCCTTGGGACCGCAAGCAAATCAAAGACATTGAGAAGGCCATCATGGACAGCGACGTAGGCATCACGCCTGAGAACAACGGTGAGATGATTCGCCTCACCATTCCTCAGCCCACCGAGGAGCGCCGCCGCGACTTGGTGAAGCAGTGCAACAAGATTGCCGAGAAGGCCAAGGTGGAGGTGCGCAACGTGCGGGCCGACATCAAGGACAAGCTGAAGAAAGCCATCAAGGACGGCCTCTCAGAGGACAACGAGAAGGACGCCGAGCTGGAGCTGCAGAAGATTCACGACAAGTGGATTAAGAAGCTTGACCAGCTGATTGAGGCCAAGAACAAAGAGATTATGACAGTTTGAAAACGAATAAGAGGTGAGCACAAATCTGAAGTGTTCACCTCTTTTTGCATCAGGCACCTTTACTGCTTGATGTGAATATCGCGCTGCGGGAAAGGTATCTCCACGCCGTTGGCGTAGAGCGTGTCGTAGACCACTTTCAGGATGTCGCTGACGACGTAGACGCGCTTCACGGCATCGGCCCAGACGTAGAGCTTGAAGTCGACGCTCGACTCGCCCATCGCTGCCACCACGGTCTTCGCACGCTTCTTGCGGTCGGTCCACTGGTGGTGCATGTCGTTGACAGCCTCTTCCACCAACTGGCTCACCTGATGCAGATTGCTGCCGTAGGCCACACTGTAGCAGATGGTGGCGAGCACGTAGCCGTGATTGCGTGTCAGGTTCTTGTAGTTCTTGGTGAAGAGTTGGCTGTTCTGGAAGGTGATGACTTCACCGTAGAGCGTTTCCACGACGGTAGCGGTATAGCTGATGGACGTCACTTTGCCCATAGTGCCGTCTATCTCAATCCAGTCGCCCACCTTGACGCGGCCTGCCATGAGGGTGGCGCCATAGTAGATGTTCTCGATGATGTCTTTCGAAGCAAAGCCAACACCTGTTGACAGTCCGCCGCCTATGGCAAGCAGCCACGCCACGCTGATGTGCAGGATGCTGAGCGACATCATCAGCCAGACGCCCCATACCAGCACCTGGATGACGTTCCTGCCCATCACCTCGCGACTGGCGGCTGTAGTGGGGTCGCTGGTCTGGAAGTGAAGGCGCATCAGCGAGAGGATGGTGCTGGAGATGTAGCTGAAGAGGAACCACAGGCTGACCACCATCGACAGTTTGAGGATACTCACCTTCAGGTTCTCTAGGTCGATGAAGTTGTTGCGGAAAATCTGCCAGCAGAGGTCGCCGAGGTTGAATACGTCGGCAGCCCAATAGATGGACAGCATGACCGAGCCGACACCGATGACGGGCAGCACCACTTTATAGACGAGCAGATAGATCCACGACTGCGTGATGGGCTTCTCCAGGTATCGGTGACGAGCGCCGTAGAACTTGAGATAGCTGATGAGGCAAGTGATGGTGAGGATGCTCGTCAGCTGCATGATCCACCAAATGAGTATCTGCACGGCCAGCAGCGTATAGCCTATCCACGAGCAGACCAGCGAGAAGACAAAGATGGCCATCGAGATGTAGGTGTAGAACATGTCGGAGCGCGGAACGTTCTTGTTGTGCCGCCGTATGACCAGCCATTGCCAGAGGGTGCAGACGAGGAGGATGGCTGGGAAGGCCACGTTGACCAGCTCGTTGGGAATGAGGATGATGCGGAAGGCAATGACCAGAAATCCCACCACGACCAGCGGCGAGTAGATGTGGAAGGCACTGCGTATCTGGTCGCCGTTGACACGCAACAGCAAGGAGATGAGAATGACGCCCAAGAGCCAGGCATACTCTATGAGCAGACCGCTGGCCATGATGAAGAAGTTCTGCTGCAGGGTGGCACGCATGATGCCCAGAACGGCGGCGAAAGTGACGGTGGTGGTGGCCATGATGATGCAGGAGCGCTTCTTCAGGAACTCGGTGGTGTGGAATCGTTTCGGCATGAAGCGGAAGGCAATCATGTTGAGGACGATGGCCACGACGATGTAGAAGAAAATCATGGCAAAGAGACGTAGTATGACGGTGGAGTCCCAGTCAGACTGCTGCTTCGACGGACGGTACTTCTCTTCCAGCGACACCTTCACCTCCTCCCAGCGTTGACTGAAGTTCTTAAGGATGGAGATGTAGTTCTCGCCGCCGTTGCGGAAGATGCCCGTCTGTATGTCGTTGTAACGCCGGTTGGCATAGTCGTTGAGGTAGCGCAGACGCTGCAAGGTGTTATCATAGAGGGTGATGTAGTCGTTCACCTGTGTCCGCGTCTCAATGAGGGTGTTGCGGATGCTGGTGGACAGGGTGAGGCACACCGAGCGATTGGTTTTTGCCTTGTCGTCGAGCAGGGTAGTGCGTATGTGCCGCAGGCTGGTCACCAAGCTGTCGTACTTGGCTATCTCCACGTCGAGGGCCTCGATATAGGTCTTGAAAGGCAGTTGCTGGCGTTGGAACGAGAGATACTGCTCGGTGGCCTCGTGACAGGCGTAGGTGAGGTCGAACACGTAGTTGTTCTGCTGAGAGTAGAGCATCAGCGCGTTCTGGTTGCTGTGCTTGATGGTCTCGCGAAGCTGCTGGATGATGTCTTTCGTCTGCTGCTTGCGCTGCTCGGCCTGGCTGCTCAGCTCCTGATGCCGCTCCGTCAGTTCTGCACGCAGCACGTTCAGCGTCTGCTCTAGGTTCTGCTCCTTCAACACGGCTTGTGCCTCAACGAGTGAGAGAAGCAGTAGCAATATGGTGATAAGTCTTTTCATTTCAATGACTAAGCTATTTTACTCTAAACTGTAGCATCGACCATCCGTCTTCTCCTTTCTCGTCTTCTAAATGCAATCCTAACGAGCGTGCCTTTGCTATGAGCTGCGGTACGTCTTCCCTGTAGAAACCGCTCAGCAGCAGGGTGCCGCGATACTGTGGCAGGGCCTGGCGCATCAGCGGCATATCGGTCAGGAGAATGTTGCGATTGATGTTGGCCGCCACAACATCGAACTTGCGTTGCAGCTGCCTGATGACGGTGGCATTGCCAAAGACTGACGTGAACTGCTGTTCCACACCGTTCAACGCGGCGTTGTGGCGGGCGTTCTCCACGCTCCATTCGTCGATGTCGTAGCCCACGGCACACTCGGCGCCACATTTCAGTGCCACGATGCTTAGGATGCCGGTGCCGGTGCCGCAGTCGAGGATGGTCTTGCCTTCAAGTCCTAAGTCCATCAGTGCCTGGCACATCATGCGCGTGGTGGCATGGTTGCCTGTGCCGAAAGCCTGGCGTGCCTCTATCTGTATGGTAAGGGGCTGAGGGTTGAGTGTTGAGTGTTGAGAGTTGAGAGTTGAGAGTTGAGTGTTGAGGGTTGAGAGTTGAGAGTTGAGGGTTGAGGGTTGAGAGTTGAGGGTTGAGGGTTGAGAGACTGAGGGCTGAGGGGTGAGGGTTGAGGGCAAATGCCGCCCGTCATATATAATAAGATGTGTACCCACAAGGATGGGGTCGAAACCTTCCTGCTCCCACTGCTCGTTCCAGTCACGGTCGGGAGCCTCGCTGATGTGATAGTCCACACTGACGCCCATCTCCTCACCAAAGGGAAGCTGTTCCAAAGCGTTGTTGAGGGCGGTCTCGTCGAAGAGTTCACGCTGCACATAGCCCGTCAAACCATCGTCGGTGTCTTCAAAAGTCTCGAAACCAGCTTCGCCAGCCATCGCCGCTACTACATCCTTCACGTCCTGAAGCATGCCGTCGGGGGCGGAAAAATGGAATTGTACCTCGAAATATTTCATTGTTTTTGCTTTTTTCGCGTGCAAAGTTAAGAAAAATAGGGAAAATCCTACCATGTTTTAGGGTTTTTCCTTACCTTTGCATGAAAATTCGTGGTATTTTTGCATCGTGAATCAATGAACAAACAAGATAAAGCTATGAAAAAGAAGTTTTTACTTTCACTCATGCTGGGAGCATTTGCACTCTCAGGTGTAGCACAGGACGACATGTACTTCGTTCCTTCTAAGAAGAGCAACGCGCGTGTTCAGGATGTCCGTGTGGCTCCTTCCAACACTTATTATTCTGGCTCCATGCGCAGCGTCGATGAATACAATCGTCGTTGGGCCAGCAGCTATGAAATCCTGCCTACCGATACGGGCGATGTCGTCAGCTTCGCTCCCGTTGAGGGCGTCTATCCTGACAGCCTTGGCGACTTTGCTCTGACGCAGCGTATGACCCGCTTTGATGGCTATGAGCCTTCAACGGCCTATTGGGAGGGCTACGCTCAGGGACGCCGCGACTACATCGGCTGGCACTCGCCCTGGTATTACTCATCCTATTATCCTTGGTACGACTCCTGGTATTACGACCGTTGGTACTGGGATTCATGGTACTGGGATCCCTGGTATTACCGTCCTTGGGGATGGGGAGGCTACTATTCTTACTACTATCCCTATTATGGCTACGGCTGGGGATGGGGTGGCGGCGGCTACGTCGGTCGCTATTATCCCGGCACACAGAATCACGGTCGCATAGCAGGCGTCAGTCCCAGGACATTCTCCACTGGCCGCGGCTCAGGCTTCGGCGGCAGTCGCCGGGGAACGCTCGGCAGCACACGGGGAGGCAGCTATGGCAATACAGGCAGCGGCAGCTTCGGCGGCTCACGCGCAGGTAGCTTCGGCGGTTCGCGCAGTGGCGGCAGTTATGGCAACACAGGCAGCGGCACCTTTGGCGGGTCGCGCACTACGGGCAGCTTTGGCGGCAGTCGTACCACACGTCCCGTTTCAAGTGGCAGCTCCGGCTCAACCTATAGTGGCAGCATGCCTTCCTCGTCCAGCAGTTCCTCTTCGGGCAGCTTCGGCGGAAGCCGTTCCAGCGGCAGCAGCGGTGGCGGCAGCTTCGGCGGCAGTCGTTCCAGCGGAGGCGGTGGTGGCGGTGGCCGTTCCGGTGGCGGTGGCTTCGGCGGCAGTCGCAGGTAATCACCGGCCTTTCACAGATACTTGTTCTATGGGTACAACTTTAATAGATAGTTTTAGTATATGAAAAAGATATTTGCAATGGCTGCGTTTGCTATGGCCATCATGCCGGCAGCAGCACAGGAAACATACGAGAACGCGAAAATTTCTTGGAGCGACCTCAATGGTACGGCCCGCTATGTGGGCATGGGCGGAGCAATGGAGGCCTTGGGAGGCGACATCAGTACCATCGGCACCAATCCCGCCGGCATTGGCCTCTTCCGTAAGTCCTACGTTAGCTTGTCTGTCGGAGCTGTCAGCCAGGCAGATGCAGAGAACTTCGGAGGCGGAAAGACTACCAACATCAGTTTTGACCAGTTGGGCTTTGTTTATGCTGGCCGTAACAGTAGCTCCAGCTTCATCAACTTCGGCTTCAATTATCACAAAAGCCGTAACTTCAACTATATCCTTTCGGCAGCTGACGGTCTGTACAACGCATCGCAGAATAAGCAGACCTACCTCAAGGCCAAGGACGATTGGCTTTACGAGAATCCTTCGAATCCTGACTTCAACAGTCCCTACATTCAGTGCAACCAGCTGGACGCCGTCTATGCCGAAAACCTGCTCTATGATCCCACAGCGCAATATACGTGGGGCTATTATGAGGCCAACGGCTATACGATGGACCGCCGTCACTGGGGCTATGTGGCCGACTACGACTTCAACCTCAGCGGCAACGTCAACAATCGCGTTTACCTCGGCTTGACCGTAGGCATCCACGATGTGCACTATAATCACATGAGCGAGTACATCGAGAGCTTCGACCAGGGTACACCTATCATGGTGAAGGACGAGCGCAAGATTAAGGGTGCCGGTGCTGACATCAAGGCAGGCGTCATCTTCCGTCCCATCGAGTATTCACCCTTCCGCATCGGCCTCTCGGTCACTACGCCAACATGGTATGACCTCACTACCAGCAACAATACCTACCTCAGCGACGGGGCTGCTACCTACACTGGCGATGAATACGACTTCCGGCTCTACACTCCTTGGAAGTTCGGCCTTAGCATGGGCACCACCGTCGGCGACTTCCTCGCTCTTGGCGCAAGCTATGAGTACACCGACTACGGCTCATTGGACACCCGCTATAAAACGGATGACCACTACAGCTACTGGACCGACAGCTATACCACGCAGAGTGAGAGCGACGAGGAAATGAACCGCCATACTTCCGAGACGTTGAAAGGCGTGTCCACGCTGAAGCTTGGCGCAGAGTTCAAGGCTGCTCCTGAGGTGGCTGTGCGCTTCGGCTACAACTACGTGTCGCCTATGTACAAGAAGGACGGCTATAAGGACGGAACACTGCCCTGCGAAGGCTCCTACTACAGTTCTGCCACCGACTGGACCAACTGGGAGGCCACACATCGCATCACCTGTGGCGTAGGCATACAGATAGACAACGTCAATCTCTCGGCTGCCTATCAGTATTCTGCACAGAATGGCTGGTTCTCGCCCTTCAATAGCTATTCCTCATGGCGTGAGCCCTATGACGAGCTCTACGATCCCGCAGACGATTACGATGTCCACGCGGTGAAACTGTCCAATAAGCGCCATCAGGTCCTGCTGACGGCCACCATCAACCTTTAGGCCTCGGGCGAAGCGTTTCCACTATGCGAGCCAGCTGGTTGGGAATGCGTATCTGCTGCGGACATTTTGACAGACATTCTTCGCAGTCCTGACATTTCTTGGCCCATGTGGCCTCGTCGGGCAACGCTTTACGGAAGCCGTCGGCAAATCGCTGACGGCTTTCTTGATAGTTGTCAGCTGAGGGGTCGGGTAGGGGAAGGATATGCTCGGTGACGGCCTCGTTGTAGTAGGCAAAATTAGCTGGGATGTTGACACCGTAGGGACACGGCATGCAATACTGGCAAGTGGTGCAGGGAATGGTGGGGAAGCCCGACATCTGGTCGGCTATGGAGGCTAAGAGCCTGTTCTCCTCTTCCGTGCAGGGCTGGAGCGGCGAGAAGGTCTTGACGTTCTCATCCAGATGATCCATGCGGTTCATGCCACTCAGCGTGGTGAGGATGTTGGGATGTGAACCCACCCATCGGAAAGCCCAGCGTGCTGTGCTGTCATCAGGATGGACGGCGGTCAACTGGTCTTTCAGCTCCTGTGCCATGCGTCCGAAGGCACCACCGCGCAGAGGCTCCATCACTACGCATTGCACGCCGGCCTTCTGACATTTGCCGTAGAGATATTCGGCATCGGCATCAGTGCGGCGTCCACCGCGCATAGAGGCGTGGCGCCAGTCGAGGAAGTTCATCTGAATCTGGCAGAAGTCCCACTGATACTCCATCTGCCGGTCGAGCAGCCAGTCGAAGTCGCGCACGTCGCCGTGATAGCTGAAGCCCAAGTGGCGGATGCGGCCGGCCTCACGCTCCTTGAGCAGGAAGTCAAGGATGCCGTTGTCGAGAAAGCGACCCTTCAGCGAGTCCATGCCGCCACCGATGCTGTGCAGCAGGTAGTAGTCGATATGGTCTACACGAAGGCGTTCAAAGGATGTCTCATACATACGCTTAGATTCTTCGAAAGACCACAGGCGGCGGTTTTGGTTCGACATCTTTGTGGCCACGAAGAATTTTTCACGTGGATGGCGTGCCAAGGCATTGCCTGTCAACACCTCTGACTGTCCGCCCATGTACATGGGTGCCGTGTCAAAGTAGTTCACACCGTGCTCGATGGCATAGTCTACCAGCGTGTTGACCTCAGCCTGGTTGTTGGGCAAGCGCATCATGCCGAAGCCTAAAAGCGAAATCTGCTCGCCAGAGCCGCGCTGTGTGCGGTAGGTCATCTGGTCTGATGCAGATGACTTGTGGTTGGAGAGGTGCGTTGTCGGATTCGCCAAAGCGTTCCAAGGCTCAAGGGCCATCATGGCCACGGCTGATCCGGCACCGATACCTAACTGCCGCAGAAAGTGGCGGCGATCCATTTGTTGTCCGTTCTTATTCATGTTGGAGAATAAATATAGGTTACTAATATTCGCTTTCTTTTTTCTGAGTCCCGACGTGGAGAATGAGTCCGAGGAAGACGAAGGAGAGGGTTATGAGCAGCAGCCGGTTGGAGAATGTCATGCCGGAAAAATGGAGCGCTGCCATCAAGGTCACACCCAGGCACATGAATGTAAGACCTATATAGCGTCCTAACCCCCAGGTCCACATGGCGAGCGCCGCACTGGCCAGAATAGCAACCAGGAAGAAGAAAAGTCCTTCCATCAGGATGGGGCTGCCTTGCTGATAAAGCCAATAAGGAAGAGCCAGTGTTGCCGCAAGCAACACCGCAGCGCCAATGCACCAGCGTGGGGCTTTCCTTTTAAAAAAATGTTTCACACCGTTCAATACGGCTGCAAATTTAGTGAAAAGATTTGATAAATGGGCATGTAAGACCGTCTTAAATCGTAAAAAAAGTTAAGCGCAAAAAAATAATCATCGACAGGGTGCTTGTGATTTGTAATTTCTTAGTAATTTTGCACCCGCATTTTGCAAAACAACATTTATAAACACTAAAAAGAACGTATGAATCAGTACGAAACCGTTTTCATTTTAACTCCCGTTTTGTCTGACGATCAGACAAAGGAAACGGTCGCAAAGTTCAAGACGCTTCTCACCGACAATGGTGCAGAAATTGTGAACGAAGAGGCCTGGGGATTGAAAAAGCTGGCTTACCAGATTGAGAAGAAGACCTCTGGGTTCTACTTCCTGATGGAGTTCAAGGCCGAGCCTGAAGTTATTAAGACATTGGAGACCGCCTATCGTCGTGACGAGAAGGTGATTCGCTTCCAGACAGTGAAGCTCGACAAGTATGCTATCGAGTATGCTGAGAAGCGCCGTAAGAAGTATGCAACTAAAGTAGAGGAGGCTTAAACCATGGCAGAACAGTCAGAAATCCGTTATCTCACCGCTCCTTCCATTGACACGAAGCGGAAGAAGTATTGCCGTTTCAAGAAGCTCGGCATCAAGTACATCGACTACAAGGACCCCGAGTTCCTGAAGAAGTTCCTCAACGAGCAGGGCAAGATTCTGCCCCGTCGCATCACTGGCACTTCGCTGAAGTTCCAGCGCCGTGTGGCTCAGGCCGTGAAGCGTGCACGTCAGATTGCATTGCTGCCTTACGTAACCGACATGATGAAATAATAATGAAGGAGGACGCAAGACTATGGAATTGATATTGAAAGAAGATATTATCGGTCTGGGATACAAGAACGATATAGTGAATGTGAAGTCGGGCTATGGCCGTAACTACCTGATTCCTCAGGGTAAGGCTGTCATCGCCTCTGAGAGCGCCAAGAAGATCCTGGCCGAGAATCTGAAGCAGCAGGCTCACAAGCTCGCTGCACAGAAAGCTGCCGCCGAGGAGCGTGGCAATGCCCTGCGGGGTGTGGCTCTGACCATCGCCGCCAAGGTAAGTGCAACGGGTCAGCTCTATGGATCGGTGAACACTGCTACTGTGGCTGAAGAGCTGAAGAAGCTGGGTCACGACATTGACCGCAAGATTATCACCATGCGCGACATCAAGAAGGTGGGTGATTATGTGGCTCTGGTGCACTTCCACAAGGAGGTGACCGTCGAGATTCCCGTCACCGTTATTGCCGAGGGCGAGCCTGAGGTGGCTCCCGTCGCTGAGAAGGAAGCTCCCGCCGTTGAGGAGGCTCCTGCTGTTGAAGAGGCTGCCCCCGCTGAGGAGGAGGCTCCCGCTGCTGAGTAACAACGCTGTAAAGCAACATCATTTGATATTACAACGCTCGTCCCGGCCTCTGCCTTGCAGGTGGCCGGGATTTATTTAACAAACAGGTAAGTGAAATAGAAAACCTTGAAAACATGAAAGCAGCACTCTTCGATCTTGACGGCGTGGTGTTCGATACTGAGCCCCAGTATTCAGTGTTCTGGGGTGAGCAGTGCAGGCTTTACCATCCCGAGCATCCTGGTTTAGAAAACGAGATCAAAGGCTCCACGCTGGAACAGATCTTCGAGAGGGGATGGAGCGGGGCACTGGAGCCTGAACGCGAGAAGGTGGTGGAACGCCTGAATGCCTTCGAAGCACAGATGAGCCTCGACTATGTGGCAGGCTTCGAGACGTATGTCTCTAATTTGCGCCGTAAAGGTGTGAAGACGGCCGTGGTGACGAGCAGTAACCTGAAGAAGATGGAGAACGTCTATCTGAAGCATCCCGAGTTCAAGGGCTACTTCGATGCCATTCTCACCAGCGAGGACTTTGCCGAGAGCAAACCGTCGCCCGACTGCTATCTGCGCGCTGCCAAGCGGCTGAATGTCAGTCCTAAGGAGTGCGTGGTGTTCGAGGACAGCATCAATGGCCTGCGCTCAGGCTGCGCTGCTGGCATGAGGGTTGTGGGGCTGCTCACCACCAATCCTATAGAGAAGGTGCGTGAGTTAAGCGACATTCAGATTCCCGATTACTTGCCCTTCATCTAAGCCCGTTTTATTCACGGAATGGCATCCATCGAGAAAAGCAAAGGTTAAAAGTGTATATAAACATTATTTTTATTTATTCTAACTATTCCAATAAAAAATGGCAGGATATTTAGTCAGCGACGAGCGCAAGGTGACGACGCGCCGCTTCATTGAGATGAAACAGAAAGGGGAGAAGATCAGTATGCTTACTTCCTATGATTATACTACGGCAGGCATTGTCGACCGTGCAGGCATCGACGGCATCCTCATCGGCGACTCCGCCTCTAACGTGATGGTGGGCAACAGCACGACACTGCCCATGACCGTCGACCAGATGATTTATCATGCTCGTTCCGTGGTGAACGGTGTGAAACGTGCGCTTGTGGTGTGCGACATGCCTTTCGGCAGCTATCAGACGGGCGTGCACGATGGTGTGGTGAACGCTATCCGAATCATGAAGGAGAGTGGTTGCGACGCCGTAAAGATGGAGGGCGGCGTGGAGATACTCGACACGGTGAAAGCCATTCTTGATGCCGGCATTCCCGTCATGGCGCACTTGGGCCTGACTCCACAGAGCATCAACAAGTTTGGTGGCTATGCTGTACGTGCCAAAGAAGAGAAGGAGGCTGCCAAGCTGCTCTCCGACGCGAAGACACTGTCGGAGGCCGGCTGCTTTGCCGTGACATTAGAGAAAGTACCTGCCGCTCTGGCAGCACAGGTGACACGCGAAATTAGTGTGCCCACCATAGGCATCGGAGCTGGTCCGCAGTGTGACGGCCAGATTCTCGTCGTGGCCGACATGCTGGGCCTCACGCAGGGCTTCTCGCCTCGTTTCTTGCGCCGCTATGCCGATTTGGGCACAGTGATGACCGACGCCATCGGCCAGTATGTGACAGATGTGAAGGATGGCAGTTTCCCCAACGAACAGGAAAGCTATTGAGGAGTTGAGAGTTAAGAGTTGAGAGTTAAGAGTTTAGAGTTGAGAGTTGAGAGTTGAGTGTTAAGAGTTGAGTGTTGAGTGTTGAGTGTTGAGAGTTAAGAGTTAAGAGTTAAGGGTTGAGAGTTGAGAGTTAAGAGTTTAGAGTTGTCGCTATGCGATTAAGTATTAAGCATTATCAGAATGGAAAAAGTTGGACGATATGAGTTTATGGCGGAGCCGTTCCACTGCGACTTCAGTGGACGGCTGTTCATGGGGCATCTGGGCAACCACCTGCTCAACGCAGCCGATTTCCACAGCTCTGCCCGTGGCTTTGGCATGAAGTACCTGATGGGCATCCAGCGCTCGTGGGTGCTCTCGCGACTGGCCATCGAGATGGACGAGATGCCTGAGCAATACACGCACTTCACAGTAGAGACCTGGGTGGAGAACGCCATGCGCTACTTCACCAGCCGCAATTTCCGCATTATAGGAGAGGACACAGAGGATAAAGAGGATACAGAGGATTTGGAGTCCTCTTCGTCCTCTCCATCCTCTGCATCCTCTTCATCCTCTCCAAAAGTCTATGGCTACGGCCGCAGCATCTGGGCTATGATTGACACCGTGACGCGCCAGCCAACTGATATTTTCTCCATCGACAATGGCGCCATCAACGACTGGATTGTTGCTGACAAGGAGTGTCCCATCGCCAAGGGCGGACGGGTGAGAATGGGCAGTGAGGCTGAGTTGGTGCACACCATCGACACCTATTATAATGATGTGGACATCAACGGCCATATCAACTCAGTGAAGTACATCGAGCATGTCCTCGACCTCTGGCCCATCGATTGGTATCGTGAGCACTGGCTGAAGCGTTTCGAGATAGCCTATGTCGCTGAGGCGCATGGCGGCGACCAGCTGTCGTTCTACCGTGAGCCGGCTGCCGATGGCTCCTTCAATGTACGCATCGTAAAAACGGGCGACATAGAGGTCGCCCGTGCTGCTGTAACGTTTATGAGTCGAGGTTAGAGTTCGCTCTCTTTCATCCTCTCGGCATTCTCGGCGACGGTCAAGGCATCAATCATAGGCTGGATGTCGCCGCCGAGAAAGCCCTGAAGGTCGTGAGTGGTGTAGCCGATGCGGTGGTCGGTGACACGACCCTGCGGGAAGTTGTAGGTACGTATCTTGGCCGAGCGGTCGCCGGTGCTGACGAGGGTCTTGCGGCGTGAGGCGATGTCGTCCACATATTTCTGGTGCTCCTTGTCGTAGATGAAGGTGTAGAGACGGCTCAATGCCCGTTCCTTGTTCTTCGGCTGGTCGCGGGTCTCTGTGCACTCAATGAGTATCTCTTCTGTCTCACCTGTGTTGGGGTTCTTCCACATATAGCGCAGGCGTACACCCGATTCCACCTTGTTCACGTTTTGGCCTCCGGCACCGCTGGAGCGGAAAGTGTCCCACTTGATTTCACCTTCATTGATGTGCACCTCGAATTTATCGGCCTCGGGCAGCACAGCGACGGTGGCAGCCGAGGTGTGCATGCGTCCCTGCGTCTCGGTGGCCGGCACACGCTGCACGCGGTGAACGCCACTCTCGTATTTCAGGGTGCCATAGACATCGGCCCCGCTGACGGCGAAGTCTATCTCTTTGTAGCCGCCAACAGCGCCCTCGCTGACATCGGTAACGCTTAATTGCCAGCCCTTTGAGTCACAGAAACTCTTGTACATCTTGAACAGGTCGCCGGCAAAGAGACAGGCTTCGTCGCCGCCCGTTCCGGCACGTATCTCCATCTGCACGTTCTTCGCGTCCTCGGGGTCTTTGGGTATGAGGGCTATCTTGATCTCCTCCTCCAGTTTGGGCTGCAGCTCCTCGTTCATGGCCAGCTCTTCGCGTGCCATCTCCTTCATCTCGGGGTCATCCTCGTTGGCCAGGATATCCTTCGCCTCCTTGATGCCGTTCAGACAGGCAACATACCTTTTGCGGGCGTCCATGATGTCGGAGAGATCCTTGTATTCCTTTGTCAGTTTGACAAAGCGCTGCTGGTCACCGATGACATTGGGGTCGGTGATGAGGGTAGAAACCTCCTCGAAGCGGGCTTCCAGACCGTCGAGTTTCTCCAAGATACTGTTTGTTGTCTCTGCCATGCTACCTGTTTACTTGTTCTTCACTATCTGTGCTGTGAAGGTGGCCTCGCTGACGACATGGTCGCCCACGAAGACATAGCCGTGCATGGAGGCAATGCCGTGACGCAGCGGTCCGAGCAGCTCTACCTTGAAGATGAGCGTGTCGCCGGGCACTACCTTCTGACGGAACTTCACACCGTCAATCTTCAGGAAATAGGTGCTCCAGCGCTCCGGCTCCTCTACGCTGTTCAGCACCAAGAGTCCGCCCACTTGTGCCATGGCCTCTATCTGCAGTACGCCGGGCATGACAGGCTCTTGCGGGAAATGTCCCTGGAAGAACGGCTCGTTGGCTGTGACGTTCTTGACGCCAACGATGACGGTGGGACCTGTCTCGATGACCTTGTCGACGAGCTGCATGGGATAGCGGTGGGGCAGAAGCTCGCGGATACGGTTGACATCCATCACGGGTGTGTCGTTGGGATCGTAGAAGGGAGCCTGTATCTCGTGCTTACGTATCTCCTTGCGCATCTCGCGTGCAAACTTGTTGTTGATGGTGTGACCCGGACGGGTGGCCACGATGCGTCCCTTGATAGGACGGCCGATGAGTGCCATGTCGCCGATGACATCGAGCAACTTGTGGCGCGTGCACTCGTTCTCCCACACCAGCGGCTTGTGCTGCACATAGCCTAGGTCGGCGGCATTGCGGTGCTCTACATGCAGCATGTCGGCCAGCATGTCAAGGCGCTCCTGTGTGGTCTGACGCTCGTAGATGACGATGGCGTTGTCCAGATCGCCGCCCTTGATGAGATTGGCCTGCAGCAGCGGTTCCAAATCGCGCACGAAGACGAAGGTACGTGCAGGAGCAATCTCTTCGGCATATTTGTGGATGTCGTCGAGTGTGGCAAACTGCGAATTGATAAACTTCGACTCGAAACTGCACATCGTGGTGAGCGAGAACTCGTCGTCAGGCAGGATGGTGATGCACGAGCCGTTCTCCTCGTCCTTCACTTCTATCTTTTTGCGGATGACATAGTAGTCCTTGGGGGCGTTCTGCTCCTCGATGCCCACCTCCAGAATCTTCTGCACAAACTGGCTGGCAGAACCGTCGAGGATGGGAAACTCCGGGCCGCTGACTTGTATGAGACAGTTGTCAATGCCTAAAGCGTAAAGAGCGCTGAGACCGTGTTCCACGGTGCTGATGCGAACGTCGCCTTTGCCTAAGACGGTGCCACGCTGCGTGTCTACCACATTCTCAGCTATGGCATCGATGGTAGGCATTCCTTCGAGGTCGATGCGCTGTATTTTGTAACCGTGATTCTCGGGAGCAGGATTGAAAGTGACGGTGAGACTCAATCCTGTATGAAGGCCTTTTCCGCAAAGAGAGAAGCTGCCTTTCAGGGTTTTCTGTTTCATATTGATTTGTGGTTTGAGAATTAGATTTGAGATTTCTTCTCAAGTTCGCTGCAAAGGTAGCGAAAAGTTAGGAGTTAGGAGTGCGGAGAATGGAGTTAAAGGCCAACTCTTAACTTTTTTTAAGCAATGTCGCAAAAAAACTTTTAACTTTCAACATTCTACTTTCAACTTTTTCGTATCTTTGCATCCCAAATGTACCTGAAACAATGAACAAGAGCGATTGCATCGTTATCATCCCTACTTATAACGAGAAGGAGAACATTGAGAAAATCATCCGGGTCGTCTTCGGGCTGGAGAAATACTTTCATATTCTGATTATTGATGATGGCTCGCCCGATGGTACTGCGCAGATAGTGAAGAGGCTGATGGCCGATGAGTTTGCCGACCGTCTGTTCCTCGTAGAGCGCAGTGGCAAGCTGGGCTTGGGCACTGCCTATATAGCCGGTTTTAAGTGGGCGCTGGACCGTGACTACGACTATATCTTCGAGATGGATGCTGACTTCAGCCATGACCCTTATGACCTGCCGCGCCTTTACGCCGCCTGCCATGATGAGGGCAACGACTTAGCGGTGGGCTCACGCTATGTCAGCGGCGTCAACGTGGTGAACTGGCCCATGGGTCGTGTGCTGATGAGTTACTTCGCTTCCAAGTATGTGCGCCTGATTACTGGCATCAAGGTGCACGACACTACGGCAGGCTTCGTCTGCTATAAGCGGCGCGTGCTGAAGACGATAGAGTTAGACAAGATACGCTTCAAGGGCTATGCCTTCCAGATAGAGATGAAGTACACTGCCTACAAGATTGGCTTCAAGCTGAAGGAAGTGCCCGTCATCTTTGTCAACCGACGTGAGGGAACAAGCAAGATGTCAGGCGGCATCTTCTCCGAAGCGTTCTTTGGAGTGATGCGCCTTCGTTGGGACGGCTGGTGGCGGAAGTATCCAACTATTGTTGAGAGTTGAGAGTTGAGTGTTGAGAGTTGAGTGTTGAGAGTTGAGAGTTGAGAGTTGAGTGTTGAGAGTTGAGAGTTGAGAGTTGAGAGTTGAGTGTTGAGAGTTGAGTGTTGAGAGTTGAGTGTTGAGAGTTGAGTGTTGAGAGTTGAGTGTTGAGAGTTGAGTGTTGAGAGTTAAAAGTTAAGAGATATAATTAAGAGTTAATGCTATGCGTATATCATTTTTGTTTATTCTTTGTGCTTTGTTCAGTAGTGCAATGGCACAGAACGAGCCTACAGCAACTACTAATCCGAAGTATGCCCGTGGAGCCACAATGGCTTTCGGCAGGATGACCGCCAAGAGCAACGGATCCACTGTCACGCAGCGGGGATTCTGTTATGCCACACATGTCAATCCCACCATTGATGACAACACCACGACAAAGACCATGACGGCTGGCAATGGCACCGTCTACGTTCTGGAAAACTTGGAACCCGCTACATTTTATTATATGCGCGCGTACGCGAAGGCGCAGAACGGCACGGTGGGCTATGGCAACGTCATCAAGTTCTGTACGCTGCCAAAGGGAGAGGTCACCTATTGGTACAATAACGGCGGCGATGCTGCTACCAATACCCGTATCAACAATGCTGCCACGCAGGCCTGTCAGATATTCAGCGACCTCACCAGCATCAAGAAGAAATTTGACATAGGCTATAGCCCCGGCACTCCTACGGCCGACTGCGCCTACAAGGACCAGCCGTGGATCAACATGGGTGCCAACAGCAGCTACCAGCGCACAGGCACGCTGATGCACGAGATGCAGCATGGACTGGGCGTCATCAATTACAGCACGCAGTGGGCAGGCAGCATCCTGCGCGAGGGCAATGGCACGGGCCATTGGCTGGGCGACCGCGTATCGGCGTTCCTCGACTTCTGGGACAACACCACAGGCTCGCGTCTCAATGGCGATACACAGCACATGTGGCCATACGGCGTCAACGGCGCACACGAGGACGACGGCCAGCTGAAGACCTACTACGCCAATGCCATGATAGGACAGGCCTTGGGCGAGGACGGCCTCGAGCACCGTTCCAACACCTTCGCAGAGCCATATTATTCCTTCGACCAAGAGGATGACGTGAAATACTATCTGAAGAGTGAGAATGTCGAGCGCGGACTCTACTCTGCTTATCTCATTCCCACCGCTACGGGCGTGTTGAAATGGCGCGACATGACAGCAGAAGAAGCTGCGCAGAACGACAGTGCTGCCTGGTATATTACCTTTACACCCAACAACCAGTATTATCAACTGCGCAATGCCTCTACGGGGCAGTATATGACCTACTCTGGCGGCTTCAAGACCTTGACACGCACCACGCTGACAGCCGGTGACAATTTCCACTTGATGAAGGGCCGGGTCGATGTGGGCAGTGGCGAGCATGCACAGCGTGGCTACTGGCTCATCCATCCTACGGGCAACCTGTCGCCCAACTGCATGATAGCCAATGCCAACGGCGCGGTAGGCTCTCAGGCTTTCGACCTTAGCAACACGGCTACGCAGCAGCGCTGGCTCATCCTCACTGCCGAAGAGATGCAGACATTCGAAAGTGGGGCCGTGGCACAACTGAAAAGCGAGACCATGAGCACCCTTGTGCCTATCAAGGCCTTTGCCGATGTGCCTCATACATGCTCGCCGGCCGATGCCGACCAGGCCTTTGCCGATGCCATCAGCAGCATCGAGGAGCGATTGGAGAAAGCCACAGCCGTCACAGAGCTGACGCCACTGGCCGCCGAGGCGTGGCAGGCTGCGCTCCTCTTCCTCAATGCCGCCACACCCACAGATACCGAGAAACCCTTCGACCTGACGTTCCTGATGGTCAATCCCGGTATGGACAATGCCACAGGCTGGACGCCGGCTCCTACGGTCAACTATTCCTGCGGCGAGTTCTACGAGAAGACATTCAACATGAAGCAGACGCTCAAGGACCTGCCCATTGGCACCTTCCGGCTGATGATGCAGGGATTCCAGCGTCCTGGCACCACCGCCGACTCCTACAATGCCTGGGCTGCGGGAAACAATAAGGTCAACGCGATGCTCTATGCCGGTAGCAAGTCTACTAAGATAGCTCACATTGCCGAGAGCGCACAGCCCACCAGACTGCATACCGACGACAAACAGGTGGGGGGCAAATACTATGTGCCCAACACCATGCTGTCTTCCAGCAAGTATTTTGCCAAGGGACTCTACGACAACAGCGTCTTCGTCACCACTACCAGCAACACGCTGACCGTGGGGCTTCGCTCGTCGTCAATGCCCACGTCCTACTGGTGCATCTTCGATAACTTCCGCCTGCATTTCTTCGGCAGTCTTACTGAGGAGCAGATTCATACAGGCATCAGCGACAGCCAGTGCCATCCCGCTACTGACTATCGCTACTACGATCTGCAGGGACGCCGTGTCCTGCAGCCCGCCAAGGGCCTCTACATTGTGAATGGCAAGAAGAGAGTCATCCGCGAATAGATTATTCATCTTTCGCAAGTTTTGTCTTTAACTCCCTTAATTCCCTTAACTCCTTTAACTCCCTTAACTCCTTTAACTCCTTTAACTCCCTTAACTCCCTTAACTCCTTTAACTCCTTTAACATAAAGAACAGGTGACTGCGCTGAAAATTATCTTCTGGGTGTGTCTCGCACTGGTGGCCTACACATATGTGGGCTATGGTCTGGTGCTGTGGCTGCTGCTCAGGATGAAACGCCTGTTTGTGAAGAAGGAGCAGCCTCAAGAGCTTCCTGCCGACGATGAGCTGCCCACGGTAACGCTGATGATCTGCGCCTACAATGAGCGTGACATCATAGAGGAGAAGATGCAGAACATCCGCCAGCTGCGCTATCCGCGTGAGCGCCTCTGCATTATGTGGGTCACCGATGGCAGCAGCGACGACAGCAACGACCTGCTGCAAAACTATCCTGAGGTGACACTCGTCTTCAGTCCCGAGCGCCGTGGCAAGGCTGCCGCTATGCAGCACGGCCTACGCGAGAATAAGAGTGAGATAGTGGTCTTCACCGATGCCAATACCATGCTCAATGCCGATGCCATCGTCGAGATTGTTCGCCAGATGATGCGCCCCAATGTCAGTTGCGTCTCTGGCGAGAAGCGTGTGGCTGCCCGGCAGGAAGGACATGCCGCCGCCGAAGGAGAGGGACTTTATTGGAAATACGAGAGCACCCTGAAGCGATGGGACAGCGAGCTCTATTCTGCCATGGGGGCAGCGGGCGAACTCTTTGCCATACGCATGGAGCACTATCGCGAGGCACCGTCAAATGCCTTGCTCGACGACTTTATGCTCTCCATGCTGATTCTCAAGGATGGCCATCGCATTGCCTACACCAGTGATGCCTACGCCAGTGAATTCGGTTCGGCTGACATGCAGGAAGAGTCGAAACGCAAGCGGCGTATTGCCGCTGGAGGCCTGCAGAGCATCTGGTGGCTGCGCTCGCTCATGAATCCCTTCCGCCATCCCAAAGTCTGCTTCCAGTTCATTTCACATCGGGTGCTGCGCTGGAGCATCACCCCGCTGGCGCTCATGGCACTCATACCGCTCAATGTGGCGCTGGTGATGATGAAGGCCGGCACTGTCTACACCGTCATCCTCATTCTTCAGCTACTCTTCTATGTCGCTGCCTTTGCCGGCTATGTGTTGGTCGCCAAAGGCAAGAAGAGCAAGGTGCTCTATGTGCCATACTATTTCCTGTTCATGAACATGAATGTCTTCCTCGGTGTCCGCTATTTGATGACACACAGCACCAACGGCACCTGGGAGAAAGCACGTCGCGGGTAAGGACTGTGTCCTGTTGTCCCTTGGGAGTGCCTGACCCGCGGCTGGGACGTTGCCCGGGCGGAGTCCCTGCGGCGGGTAAGGCACTAGCCTAACGGAGTCCCGGCGGCGGGCAAGGCGCTAGCCTAACGGAGTACTCTGCGGCGGGCAAGGCGCCAGCCATCCCCTCCCTTCAAGGGGAGGGGTTAGGGGTGGGGTCTGTAATATCAGTAATATTTTCTGTCTGCCTGAGTATGTCCTCTACTATCCACTGCGGATTGCAATACACCTGCTCGTTTCTGTATCTTACCACCCGGATTCCCTGCTTGGCCAGGAAAGCCGTACGTTCCTCGTCATAGTCATATTTGTGTTCGTGTGACGACCCATCAAGCTCTATGCATAGTTTCAGTTCGGGACAGTAGAAGTCCAGTATGTATGGCCCGATACCTTGTTGCCGGCGAAACTTGTAGCCGCCACACTGTCGTCCTTTCAGTACCTGCCACATTATGCATTCTGCCCGTGTCGAATGATTACGCAGATACTTGCGTTGTTCGCGCTTGCCCTTGTGGTTTGCTTCTGTTCAATTGTAGTGCATCGTTTTTGCTTATTGATTCTGATTACTGGCCCCACCGCTGCCACTTTCTTCGCTGATAGAGTATTACTGATATTACAGACCCCACCCCTAACCCCTCCCCTTGAAGGGAGGGGATGGCTGGCGCCTTGCCCGCCGCAGAGTGCTCAGCGACAGGGACCCCGTGAGGCTTTAGTGGCTGTCCTGGCTGTTGCGGGTGATGAAGCTTAGCCGGGCCCAGGCGTACACTCCTACGAGAACGACGAGGAGTGTCTGCACGGTGTGGACGATGAGGACAAAGTAGAGGGCCTGCTCATCCTGCACACCGTAGAGGATGAGCATGGTCTTCACGGCAAAGTGCCATGGGCCGGCACCATTGGGCGTGGGCACGATGACGGCGATGCTGCCCACCACGAAGGTGACCAGAGCGCACGACAGACCGAGACCCTGTGTGAAGTCGAAACAGAAAAACGTGAGATAGTAGTGCAGAAAATAGCACAGCCAGATGCCGACGGTCATCAGCAGGAAAAGGGGAAGGTTGCGCACACTGCGCAGTGAGGTGATGCCTTCCCAGATGCCGCTCAGCGTGGTTTTCACCTTGTTATAGATAGAGAGGTGGCGCAGCAACACCCACAGCAGGATGCCCACGGCAAGGAGGCAGATGGCTGTGACAAACCATCCTGCCCAGGTGAAGCCGCTGAGGATGCCCGTGAAGTTGGTGCCTGTCTGTCGGAAGAAAGTGCCGAAGGTGCTCATCTCCACTATGAGCGTCACTCCCACAATGAGCAGCATCAGCAGCATGTCGACCATGCGCTCGGTGACTACCGTGCCCAGAGCCTTTGTGAACGAGAAGCCTTCCCAGCGTTTCAACACACCGCACCGCGTGAACTCACCGATGCGGGGGATGACCAGCGAGGCGGCATAGCTGAGGAAGATGCTGTTGACGACCACACTCTTGCGAGGCTCCTGCCCCAGCGGCTCTAAGGTCTGCCGCCAGCGCCAGCCGCGCAAAGCCATAGCCATGATGCCGAAGGGAAACGACAGCAGCATCCACGTCCAGTCCATCTCGTGCAGCACCACCTGGCGCACACGCTCGAAGTCAAAGCCGCGGTACATCCAGTAGAGGATGGCTCCGCCCAGCAACAGGGGCAGCACCATCTTCACTGCGTTGCTCAAGGTGCCTTTGTTGTTCATCTCATGGATTGTTCTTGAAGGTTACAATGACATGGCCGTCATATACTTCCTGACGATATGACTTGGCTGAAGAGGGTAGGTGAGGGGCACGGGTGCCTCCCTGCACGGTGAGGGCGGTGTTGGTCTCTACGCGTATCTCGTCCCACAGGTTTTGTGCCAGGAAGGAGTCGAGTGTCTTGCGTCCTCCCTCGACAATGAGCGACTGGATGTGGTGGTGATACAGGCTCTCCAGGTTCAACGGATGCTGGTGGTCGATGACGAGTCGCTTCGGCGACGGCCCCGACCAGTGGCGCACGGTGAGCAGTGGATGCTCACGCTCGTCAGTCACTCGGCCCACGAGGATGGCATCCTCTTCGGCACGCAGCTTATGGTTGAGCATCTGGGTGAACGGCGACGAGATGCTGACGGCATGGCCGCGGTCGTCGATGAAGCCGTTGGCCGTCTGTGCCCATTTTAATATAATGTACGGGCGATGCAGCCGGTGGAAGGTGAAGAAACGGCGATTCAACTCGCGGCACGCTTCTTCCAGCACGCCCACCGTGACGTCGATGCCGGCCTCCTGCAGCTTGCGGATGCCACGGCCCTGCACCTCGGCAAACTCGTCGATGCAGCCCACGACGACACGCTTCACTCCTTTCTCGATGATCAGGTCGGCACATGGCGGCGTCTTGCCGTAGTGCGAGCACGGCTCCAGCGACACATAGAGCGTGGCCTCTTTCAGCAGCGGCTCGTCTTCGGCCTTCACGCTGGCGAAAGCATTCACCTCGGCGTGGCCCTCACCGCAACGGGCATGGTAGCCCTCGCCGATGATGCTGGCGGTGAGGGTGGGGGAGGGCAGAGACCCGGGAACCGGAGCAGTGAGAACTGCGCCCACCATCGGGTTGGGCTTGGCGTTCTGCCGTCCGCAACGGGCCAGCTGCAGGCAGCGGTGCATATATATTTCGTCGGTGTTCATCAGTTCTGGAAGTTAAAGTGGAAGTTAAAGTGGAAGTTAAAGTGGGAGTTCGCTTCGCTGCCTGACGGCTTCGAAGAGCAGGATGGCAGCCGAGACGGAGACGTTGAGCGAGTCGAGGCGTCCGAGCATAGGTATGCGGATATGTGCGTCGGCTGCCTCGCGCCACTGCTGCGTCAGCCCTGTCGACTCCGTCCCCATGACGAGGGCGGTGGGCTGTCGCATGTCGGTGTCGTAATAGAGGTGTGAGTCCTGCAGCTGTGCCGTGAGGATGCGGATGCCGTGCTCCTTGAGGAAGGCGATGCACTCCTCGCTGCTGCACGCCACGGTGGGCACGGTGAAGACCGCACCGATGGAAGCACGTATCAGGTTGGGGTTGTAGAGGTCGGTCAGCGGGTCACACACAATGACGGCGTCGGCCTTTGCCGCATCGGCCGAGCGGAGCACAGCGCCCAGGTTGCCGGGCTTCTCCACACCCTCCAGCACCATGATGAGTGGTGAGTGATGAGAGTTGAGAGTTGAGTGATGAGAGTTGAGAGTTGAGTGATGAGAGTTGAGAGTTGAGTGTTGAGTGTTGAGAGAATCCAATGTCATCTTTCGCTCCTTCACTATGGCGATGACGCCCTCGGTGCTGCCTCGGTATGCCACGCGCTCATATAGCTGTGGGGGGATGGTGAGTAAATTTTGTCCGAAGGCTTCGGACTGTTCGTCCGAAGGCTTCGGACTGTTCGTCCGAAGGCTTCGGACAAAAATAACGTCAGTGAGTTTCCTCAAGTCGTCGCCCATCAGCTCCTCGCACACAAACAGGCTCTCCACTTCATAGCCCCCTTCGATGCAGTGCTGCAGCTCGCGCACGCCCTCCACTACGAAGAGGCCCTCGCGGCGCCGCTCCTGAGATTTCTGCTGCAACAGCAGCAAGTGCTTGATTCTCGGATTCTGTGCGCTTGTAATTTCCATGATGAAATAAGTGCTTTTATAGCGTGCAAATATACGAAGAATACCCGAATTAGCGCCCTTTTCTTCTAAATAAAGTTATTTTTTCTGCCAAAATTGCAGGTATTTGGAAATAAATGTGTAATTTTGTCAGCCATTATGGACGTCAAGGATCTACAAAGTATCAAGCAGAGGTATAACATCGTAGGCAACTGCGATGCGCTGAACCATGTGCTCAACGTGGCTATGCAGGTGGCTCCCACCGATGTCAGCGTTCTCATCTTCGGTGAGAGCGGCGTGGGCAAGGAGATTATTCCGAGGGTCATCCACGACAGCTCGCCGCGCCGGCGTGAGAAGTATTTTGCCATCAACTGCGGCTCCATACCTGAGGGCACCATCGACTCTGAGCTTTTCGGACACGTCAAAGGCTCGTTCACAGGAGCCATCAACGATTCACCGGGCTATTTCGGAGTGGCCAACAAAGGCACGCTCTTCCTCGACGAGGTGGGCGAGTTGCCCTTGGCCACCCAGGCACGCCTGCTCCGCGTCTTGGAAACAGGCGAATACATCCCCGTGGGAGGCACGGAGATTCGGAAAACCGATGTGCGCATCGTGGCTGCCACCAATGTGAATATCCAGAAAGCCATCAGCGAGGGACGCTTCCGCGAAGACCTCTACTACCGACTGAACACCATCTCCATACAGATGCCACCATTGCGTGAACGCGGTGAGGACATCGTACTGCTGTTCAGGCTCTTCGCTATGCAGATGGCCGAGAAATACCGCATGGAGCGTGTGCAGCTGACCGACGACGCCAAGCAGATGCTGATGCGCTACAAGTGGCCGGGCAACGTGCGACAACTCAAGAACATCACCGAGCAGATCTCCATACTCAGCAAGGAGCGCGTCATCACTCCCGAGATACTGGCCAAGTTCATCCCACAGGACCGAGAGAGCACACAGCTGGCCGTACTGCCACACAGCACTGGCGACCACAGCTTCGAGAACGAGCGAGAGATTCTCTACAAGATTCTCTACGACATGCGCAACAATGTCAACGACATGCGGCGGGAAATCAGTCAGTTGAAGAAACAGATAGAGGACGTGCAGGCCAAACCGTCCACCACTATCAGTCCTATGGGACATATCAGCCCCATCACTCCCATCAGCCCCATGCTGGAAGATGCTGAGGCAGAGGAGTATGTTGAGGCAGAAGCCGAAAATCTGAACCTCAACGACCTGAGCCGCACCATGCTGGAGAAGGCGCTGGAGCGCAACAACGGCAACCGCAAAAAGGCGGCGCAGGAGTTGGGCATCAGCGACCGTACACTCTACCGAAGGCTGAAACAGTATGGAATGTGAGAAGTAAGAAGTGAGAGGTAAGAAGTGAGAAGTGAAATGCTGAAGAAACTCAAGACCATCATGTTGCGTGTGATGATGCCGCTGGCAATCATCACGTTGCACTTGTCGCTTGTCACGTCGTGCAAGGTGAGCTACACCTTCAACGGCGCCAGCATCGACTATACAAAGACGAAGACCATTCAGATAGCCGACTTCCCCATCCGCTCCAACTACGTGTGGGGACCCATGGCCAGCATCTTCAACAACCAGCTGAAGGACCAGTATGCCAACCACACCAAGCTGACACAGGTGAAGCGCAACGGCGACCTGAAGGTGGAAGGCGAGATAACACGCTATGAGCAGCGCAACAAGTCGGTGTCGGCAGAAGGCACCTCGGCACAGGTGGAGCTGTCGATGAGCGTCAATGTGAGATTCACCAACAACGTTAATCATAAGGAAGACTTCGAGAAGTCATTCACTGCCTCGCAGAGCTATGACTCCAACCTCAGTCTCAATGCCGTGCAGGAAGACCTGGTCACGCAGATGGTGAAAGACATCACCGACCAGATATTCAACGCTACCGTTGCCAACTGGTAAACATTAAGCATTAAGCATTAAATATTAAGCATTAAGCATTAAGCATTAAGCATTAAAAATTAAGCATTAAGCATTAAGCATTAAGCATTAAGCATTAAAAATTAAGCATTAAGCATTAAAAATTAAGCATTAAGCATTAAGCATTAAGCATTAATAAAAGTGGAAATAGCAGAACTTATCAAGCACCCCGAAAGGCTCGACCGCGACTCACTCTATGAGCTGCGATCCATGCTCGCGCTCTATCCTTACTTTCAGAGTGTTCGCCTGCTGTTGCTGCAGAACCTCTACCTGCTCCACGACCCTACCTTCGACGAGGAGCTGCGCCGTGCTGCCATCTACATCACCGACCGCAAGGTCATCTTCCAGATGGTGGAGGCCGCTCACTACACGCTGAAGGGCAAGCCTGCCGAGCCCGAGCCCATCGACGTCTCTCCCTCACCACTTGACCGCGACAGCCGCACACTGTCGCTCATCGACGACTTCCTCGACACCATACCCAAGGACGACGAGCAGACAGCACCCAAGGGGCGTAAGCCAACGCCGGCAGATGCCTCCGTCGACTATGTCGCCTACCTCCTGGAGAACGAGAACGAGGAAGACCGACGCCTTGCCGCAGAGGCGCCACAGCTCATTGGGCAGTCGCTCATCGACAAGTTCATCAACGACGAAAAGGGAAAGATTACACTCAGCGACAACCCGCAACGCTCACAGCAGGATAACGAGGAGCAGAAAGAGGAAAAATCAGACGAAGAGGGCGTCAATACCGAGACAATGGCCCGTATTTACATCAAACAGGGCAATTATTCGAAGGCTTTGGAAATAATTACGCAATTAAGTTTGGATTATCCGAAAAAAAGTATTTACTTTGCAGACCAAATTCGTTTCCTCAGGAAATTGATCATCAACAATAGTAAAAAAACAACAACAAAAGAAACACAACAATAAACATTCAACAACAACAAAACAATGTATCCATTACTTTTAGTTTTAATCATCCTGGCTGCCATTCTCATGGTAGGTATTGTTCTTATCCAAGAGTCAAAAGGCGGAGGCCTTGCCTCAAACTTTGCATCTTACAACCAGATTGGAGGCGTGCGCAAGACCACCGACTTCATTGAGAAGACAACGTGGGCTCTCGCTGCTGCAATGGTCATCATCAGCATTGCCTGCGCTTACACCGCACCCAAGCGCGGACAGCAGGGACCGGCCGTCATGCAGATTCAGAACACCAACGCCAACCCCAACAACGCTCAGGGCGTTGAGGCAGCTCCATTGGCACAGCCCGCTCAGGAAACACCAGCAGCAGAAGCTCCGCAGCAGTAAATACTGGCAGACAGCGGCCATTCCATTCACAACGAATGAACCCCATAAGCCTCAACAAAGAAAACTGTTGAGGCTTTTGGCATTGTCCTGTACGCACCCAATGAGAGCGTGAAGGACTCCTTTACTCCTTTACTCCTTTAACTCCAAAACATGCCATGAAGCATAAAGTACGAATCACAGCGATGCGCCAGACCGTCTATCACGACTTGATGGCGAAGTATGAGAACCCCATTGAGCACACCTGCGATGTCAGCGAGGGTCAGCAGTGGATTTCCGTCGATGGGCAGCGCCCTGAAGGGATGTGCCCGTCGGCCTGGCTTTCCATGCGTGAGTTTGTGGAGTCGCTGGCCCGAGGCGAGGGCAATTTCTTCGACGGATGGATGAAAAACCCGATGAGTGCCATGATCAGTTGCAATGACGGCTTTCGCCCGTTCACCTTCTACATCGACATCATCGACGAATAAGCAGACCGACAAAGCGTTCTGCCAGTTCTCTGCAATGGCAGCCTGTCATCATGAAGGCGTCATAACAGATTAAAACAAAAAATGCAGGAAAAACACCTTTTTCCCTGTTTTTTTTGTTTTTTTCAGAAAAATATGCTTAACTTTGCCGCCGCTTTACACATTGAGTTATGATTACAGCAGAAGAGAACGAGCCTCAACCACTTAGAATCATTGGCATCCCCAAGCGAAGGAACGGCAAATACGTTCTTGACGAGTATGCCATTCTGAACAGAGAGTGCGGATGGATTTGTCCGCGTTGTAATGAAGAGGTGCGCATTACCCCCGTGCAAGCTGGCGAACAGACGTTTGTGTGCAAGAAATGCAGCGCCTCGTTCACCGTACATGTAGATGCTGAAGCCACTACCTTTATGCTCGACAAGAAGAAGGCGTCGCCCACACCTGTAAGGAGTGGCGGCGCTCCTGCCAGTGGCGCTGCCCAGGGTGCGGTTGCTGCCCAGAGTGCGGCTGGTGTCGCTGCTGTCCAGGGTTCGGCAGGTGCCGCAGCTGCCCAGGGTGCAGCTGGTGTCGCTGTCAAGGGTGTTGCGGGTATAGCTGCTGCCATTATGGCCCCGCATCAGGCTTCTAAGCCAGCCAGAGGGATGCTGCTGATACCTGATGAAGCCGACCTGAAGAAACCCTTCACACCGAAGACGCCATCATGCGACGAGAGCGCAGAGACGCCACCATGTGACGGCTCTCCGACAACCGGCTCGCTGCAATGGGGCGGGTTCTTCAGCCGCAAGCACTATCAGTTGCTCACAGGCTCCAACATCATAGGACGAAAGGATAAAAAGATTCCCTCGGATGTGGAGTTCGACGACCCCGAGATGAGCCGCCGGTCGGTAAGGATAGATGTCGTGCCTGACGGACAGGGCGGGTTCTCGTTTACCCTCACGGTGATGAAAGCGCTCAATTCCGTCACGGTGAACGACCGACAGGTAGGCTTGTCAGAAAGTATCGAGCTGAAGCATAACGATGTCATCGTGATGGGCAAGACCAGCATGACGCTGAAGATTGAACATTGAAACTTAACTTACTTCGGAAGTAAAAATGAAATGTCCTTTTTAACTCCCATGAGCGTAGCGAATTAACTTCCATTTTAACTTCCATTTTAACTTCTGAAACTAGAGAACTTAAACTAAGATATGAATAAAATTGTTAGAAAAGAACAGTTTTCGGAGAAGGTCTTCCTCTTCGAGATTGAGGCCCCGCTGATTGCCAAGAGTCGCAAGGCGGGCAACTTTGTTATTGTACGCGTTGACAAAAAGGGCGAGCGTATGCCTCTCACCATCGCCGGTGCCGACATTGACAAGGGCACCATCACGCTGGTAGTGCAGATGGTGGGTCTCTCCAGCAAGAAGCTGTGTGCCCTGAACGAGGGCGAGTACATTGCCGACGTGGTAGGCCCGCTGGGCAATCCCACTCACATCGAGAACTTCGGCACGGTGGTCTGTGCTGGCGGTGGACTGGGCGTGGCCCCTATGCTGCCCATCATCCAGGCGCTGAAGAAAGCCGGCAACCGCGTGCTCAGCGTGATGGCAGGACGGTCGAAGGACTTGATTATATTAGAGGATAAGGTACGCGAGAGCAGCGATGAGGTCATCATTATGACCGACGACGGGTCGTATGGCGAGAAAGGCGTGGTGACCGTCGGCATCGAGAAATTCATCGAGCAGGAGCATGTGGACAAGGTGTTTGCCATTGGCCCTCCCATCATGATGAAGTTCTCTAACCTTACCGCTCAGAAGCACAACATCCCCTGCGAGGTCAGCCTGAACACCATCATGGTGGACGGTACGGGCATGTGTGGAGCCTGCCGTCTGACCATTGGCGGCAAGACGAAGTTTGTGTGCATCGACGGCCCCGAGTTTGACGGCGCCCTCGTCGACTGGGACGAGATGTTCAAACGTATGGGCACCTTCAAGCGGGCCGAGCAGGAGGAGCTGGAGCACTATGAGGAGCACATCTGCCCGAAAGCCCCCCTTTCTTCCCCCGAGGGGGACACTATTGTTAGCAAGCCCAGCCACAAGTCAGATGAAGCCCCCTTGGAGGCAGTAGGGGAGGCGTGGCGTAAGGAGCTTCGCGCTTCGATGAAGCCCAAGGAGCGCCTCGCCATCGAGCGTGTCGTCATGCCTGAGCTTGACCCCGTCTATCGTGCCACCACCCGCACCGAGGAGGTGAACATCGGCCTGACGAAGGAGATGGCCATGCAGGAGGCCAAGCGCTGTTTAGACTGCGGCAAGCCCTCATGCGTGGAAGGCTGCCCCGTGAACATCGATATCCCCGGCTTTATAAAGAACATCGAGCGTGGCGACATCCTCGCCGCTGCCCGTGTGCTGAAGCAGACCTCCGCCCTGCCCGCCGTCTGCGGCCGCGTCTGTCCCCAGGAGAAGCAGTGCGAGAGCAAGTGCATCCATCTGAAGATGAACTCGAAGCCCGTGGCCATAGGCTACCTCGAGCGCTTCGCTGCCGACTATGAGCGTGAGAGCGGCAACATCAGCCTGCCCGAGATTGCCCCGTCAAACGGCATCAAGATAGCCGTCGTGGGGTCAGGCCCAGCCGGACTGAGCTTTGCTGGCGACATGGTGAAGAAGGGCTACGACGTCTATGTCTTCGAGGCCCTGCACGAGATAGGCGGCGTGCTGAAATACGGCATCCCCGAGTTCCGTCTGCCCAACAAGATAGTCGACGTGGAGATAGAGAACCTGGCCAAGATGGGCGTCCACTTCCAGACGGATGTCATCGTGGGTAAAACCATTAGTGTTGAGCAACTTGAGGAGCTGGGGTTCAAGGGCATCTTTGTCGGCTCCGGTGCCGGTCTGCCCAACTTCATGAACATTCCCGGCGAGAACAGCATCAACATCATGTCGTCGAATGAATACCTCACCCGTGTCAACCTGATGGATGCTGCCAACCCCACCACCGACACCCCCATCAACTTCGGCAAGAACGTGCTTGTAGTGGGTGGCGGCAACACCGCCATGGACTCGTGCCGCACGGCCAAGCGCCTTGGTGGCAACGTCACGCTGGTGTACCGTCGCTCTGAGCAGGAGATGCCTGCCCGCTTGGAGGAGGTGAAGCACGCCAAGGAGGAGGGCATCCACTTCCTCACGCTGCACAACCCCATCGAGTACAAGGCCGACGAGACGGGTGCTGTCTGCCAGGCTGTGCTGCAGGTGATGGAGCTGGGCGAGCCCGATGCCAGCGGCCGCCGCAGTCCTGTGCCCGTTGAGGGCAAGACGGTGACGCTCGATGTCGATCAGGTCATCGTGGCTGTCGGCGTCAGTCCCAACCCGCTGGTGCCGAAGAGCATCGAGGGTCTGGAGCTGGGCCGCAAGAACACCATTGTGGTGAACGAGGGCATGCAGTCGGCTCGCAGCGAGATTTTCGCCGGTGGTGACATTGTTCGCGGTGGTGCCACCGTCATCCTCGCCATGGGCGACGGTCGCCGTGCTGCCCAGCACATGGACGAATACCTCGCATCCAAGTTATAACAGCGGCATTCTTTCGACCTCTGAGAATGGAAAAGGCATAGTTACGTCGCGGCGTAACCGTGCCTTCCTTTGCCGCTTGAAATGGACAAACTTTTCTTATGAACGGACTTTATACCATTATTCTGCTCATTCTGAGCAATGTGTTTATGACGCTGGCTTGGTATGGCCATTTGAAACTGTCGGAGACGGGCGTCAGCCGCACATGGCCCCTGCTGGGCGTCATCGTCTTCTCATGGGGCATTGCGTTCTTTGAATATTGCTGCCAGGTGCCAGCCAATAGGTTGGGTTTCGTAGGCAACGGCGGTCCCTTCTCGCTGGTGCAGCTGAAAGTGGTGCAGGAGTGCATCTCGCTTTTTGTCTTTGCCATCATCGCCAACATCATGTTCCAAGGGCAGCAGCTGCACTGGAACCATGTGCTGGCCTTCTTGTTCATCGTACTGGCTGTTTACCTCGTCTTTATGAAATAACTCAAATTTCGGGAGTCTTGGAGTTTTTGGAGTTAAAGGAGTTAAGGGAGTTAAAGGAGTTAAAGACAATAGCTTTGCTATGGATTTCAACCCAGAGACAAAGGCTTTTCATGGAGAGTCATTTGTCTTTAACTCCTTTAACTCCTTTAACTTCTTTAACTCCTGAAAGGAGAGCGAATGCGAAACTTGAATGAAATAACCTCATGAAAAAGAAAACGGGAACAAAATCTGCAACGGGAACGGGAACAAAATCTGCAACGAAAACGGGAACGGAAACGAAAACAGGAACGAAACAGGGAGCAGCAATGAAGTTGAAGTTCCATTGGCTGAGCCCTGCGCTCTGCCTCGTGGCCATGGTGGTCATCGCCGTGTGTCTGCTGAGCTTTGAGAACGATTTTCTGTGGAAGGCTCAGGAACTCAATCTTCACCTCGACACGCCGCTGTTCTTCCGCCAGCAGATGGTGGTGGCAGGCGGCTGGCTGACGTGGGCGGGCACCTATTTCACTGAGTTTTTCTATCATCAGCCGTTGGGCGTAGCTATCCTCTGCCTGTGGTGGGCGGTGCTGATGTTCTTGGTTTCCAAGGCTTTCCGCGTGCCGTTGAAGTGGTGGGCCTTGTTGCTCATCCCCGTAGGTCTGCTGCTGCTCACCTGCGTGGATATGGGCTACATGATCTACTACCTGAAGTTGCGCGGTCATTTCTTCTCGGCCACCATCGGCCTCAGTGCTGTGTGTGCGTGGGTGTGGCTGTTCAGGCGCCTTCCCGAGAAATATCTCCTTCGTCAGGTCCTCATCCTGCTCACGCCACCCCTTCTTTACCCGCTGCTGGGTTTCTATGCCCTTCTGGCCACTGTCGTGATGGGCGTGATGCAGTGGCGGTTAGAGCGTTGGAAGCTTGTGCCCAACATCATCGGCAGCCTTGTGGCCGTGGCCAGCGTCATCGTGGTGCCCATCATCTACTACCGTTGCGTGTACTATCAGACGAGCATGGCCGACATCTACTGGGCAGCGCTGCCTTCCTACAGGATGCCTGAGCTGCTGGCCAACTATTATCTTCCCTACATCCTGCTCTCCGTGTTCTTTGTCGTCCTGGCTGCTACTTACCGTCTGCTGCCCTCCGGTGCTGTGAAGCGCCCTGTGGCGTGGGGCGTCGTCAACATCCTGCTGGTGGCTGTGCTGGCCTTTGCCGTCAAGCAGTTCTGGTACAGCGACTATAACTTCCACAAGGAGCTGCGTATGCAGCGGTGCATGGAGCAGGAAGACTGGGACGGCATTCTGCTTGAGGCTTCCGACCTGCAGGATGAGCCCACGCGAGCCATTGTAATGATGAAGAACCTGGCCCTCTTCCGGCTTGGTCGTCAGGGCGATGAGATGTACCACTACCTCACTGGCGCTAAGCCCTGCGCTGCTCCCTTCCGTGTGAACATGACGCAGGTCATAGGCAAGTCGTCGTATTTCTTCTACGGTCTGCCCAACTACTGCTACCGCTGGTGCCTTGAGGACGGTGTGGAGTATGGCTGGCGTGCCGAATACCTGAAATACATGACGCGCTGTGCCTTGCTCAACGGTGAGGACCGTGTGGCCCGCAAATACATCAACATGCTGAAGCATACGCGCTATCACGGTGAATGGGCTGAGGGCCAAGAGAAGTTCCTTGCCGGTGAGGAGGCGCTGAAGAGCGACACGAACTACGCCACCATCCTTCGATTGATGAACTACGACGACCGGCTCACCAGCGACATGGCCATCATTGAGCAGTTCTTGATGAACCATTTCATCTACGACCCCAGCCCCGATGCGCTCTATCAGGAGCAGGCCGCCTATGCCGGTCTGTGGAGCAAGGACATCCAGACCTTCTGGCGTCTGTTCTTCACCTACGCCAACTCGCATGAGGGTCAGCACATGCCCATCCACCTGCAGGAGGCCGCCTATCTGTACGGTCACTTGGAAAACAAGGTCAACATCAGCGGCATGCCCTTCGACGAGAGCGTGAAGACCAGCTACACGCAGTTTATGGCCGCTGCCGAGCGCTATGCCTCGATGGGCGAGGAGAAGCTGAAGGAGCTGCTTTTCCCCCAGTTTGGCCATACGTTCTACTACGAATACTTCCTCATTCGCAACCAAAAGCTCTATTAGCCATGAAACGAATCACGTCTTTCACTTGTTCAGCCGTTTTCTTCCTTTGTTTAACGATGATGGGCTGCGGTGTCAGTGTTCCAGACCGTTACACGCAGAGTGACGCCCTGCCCCCCATCTATCCCGACTACACCGATGTGACCATTCCCGTGAACATCGCCCCGCTCACTTTCCTTCTTGAGCAGGACGCCGATGCTGCTGTGGTTCGCTTCAGCTATGATGATGCCGAGATAGTGTGTGACGGTTTGAAGGCCCAGCCCGATATGGACGCCTGGCGCGAGCTGACAGCCAAGGCCAAGGGCCATGACATCACCGTAGAGGTGTATGCTGAGCAGGGCGGTCAGTGGACGCGCTTCCAGCCCTTTGCCCTGCATGTCTCTGCGGACAGCATCGATCCCTACATCAGCTACCGTCTCATCTCGCCTTCCTACGTCACCTACGAGGAGCTGACCCTGAACCAGCGCTGTTTAGAGACCTACGACGAGCAGGTGATGGTGGACAACATGCTGTGCAGCACTGAGGAAAGCGGGCAGTGTGTGAACTGCCACAACTACCAGCAGTACAACCCACAGCGTATGCAGTTTCATGCCCGTCAGAACCACGGTGGCACTGTGATAGTGTATGACGGCGAGGTGAAGAAGGTGAACATGAAGAACGACTCTGTCATCTCTGCAGGTGTCTATCCGACGTGGCATCCCACGTTGCCTCTGATTGTCTATTCCACAAACAATACCAGCCAGAGCTTCCACACCCGCAACGTGAACAAGATTGAGGTGAGCGATGCCCACAGCGACCTCATCCTCTACGACATCGAGAAGAACACTGTGTCCAACGTCTCCAACGATCCCCATGAGTTTGAGTGCTATCCCTTCTGGGCCCCTGACGGTCGTATGCTCTACTTCGTCAGTGCTCACTTCGAATACCGTGACCCGTCCAACTCTGGCGAGATCTACCAGCGTGCTGAGGAAGTGAAATACAACATCTACCGCAAGAGCTTCGACCCTGCCACCCGCCACTTCGGCCCGCGCGAGCTGGTTTATCAGGCTCCTGTCGCCTCTGCCCCGTCTGTTGACAGCGCTGACTCTGTCTCCGTCTCCGTTACCGACTCGGTAGCCCCTGGTGCTTCCGCCACCCTTCCACGCATCTCTCCTGACGGCCGTTTCCTCATGTTCACGCTGGGTAGCTACGGAGTGTTCCATATCTGGCATCACGATGCCGACCTGTACCTGATGGACCTGACCGACGGCAGTGTGCGTGCGATGGACGAGCTGAACAGCTCTGACACGGAGAGCTATCACTCGTGGTCGAGCAATGGCCGCTGGGTCATCTTCAGCAGTCGCCGCACTGACGGTAACTTCACTCGTCCCTTCCTTGCCCATGTCGACGCAGACGGTCATGGCAGCAAGCCTTTTGAGCTGCCTCAGCGTGACCCTGTCTATCATCGGGAGCTGATGAAGAGTTACAACATCCCCGAATTCATGCTTGGTCCTGTCACCGTCACTCCTCAGCAGTTTGCCGATGTGCTGATGAGCAATGATGCTGTAGAGCCCGCGCGCTTTATCCCTGCCGCCGAATAATCAGGTGTGCTGTGCGGATGGAAGAGACGTAGTTACGCCGCGAAGCAGCTGAGCTCTCTCCCCGCCGTCCCTTCGGGACTTTTGTGTGGTGGGGGCCATGATACAGGGGCGATGCCCCTGCCTGTAATTCGTCGTCCCTTCGGGACTTTGCTGCGCCGACCTATTTGCAGGGATTGGGTTGAACAGCCCCGAAGGGGCAACGGAGCATAGGCAGGGGCAACGCCCCTGCGAATGGACGATACAAAAAATGAACCCTGAAGGGGCGACGGAACCAATGCGCTGGGTCCGCCGTCCCTTCGGGACTTTTGGGGGCGTCTTCTATTCGCAGGGGCGATGCCCCTGCCTGTAATCCATCGTCCCTTCGGTACTATTTGCTGCACCGACCTATTTGCTGTTTTAAGTTCCGACAAAGTAGCGGCTGCCGGGCAGGAATGACAACAGCTTGGTGGTGATGATGCAACAGAGGTAGGTGAGCAGCGCTATGACGGGGATGGCCAGCCAGACGGGCAGCAGGGGATTGGCGGCGTCACCTCCAATGATGAGTCCTGCGATGGGCGCGAGGAAGAACATGTGCATGAGGTACATGCCGAATGACAGTCGTGACACTTCGGTCACCACAGCCGGCGCCTTGCCGCTGGTGGGCTTGATGCAGGTGAAGAGTAGGAAGGCTCCGAAGGTGGCCATGAGCACGTTGGGTGTGCAGAACTCCCAGCTCCACTCGAGCATGGGCGTCTCTATGGGTTGTCCGGGCACACCCTTCCACCAGAACGACCAGGCTGTGAATGTGGCTCCGATGAGGAAGAGGATGGTGCCTCGGCGCAGTCGCTGTGAGCGGTTCCACTTCAGGTGCACGCGGATGTAGTGAGCCATGACGAGGTAGCCCAGATAGCCTGAGCAGTACCAGAAGGCTGTGAACGGATTCCAGAAGCACTCGCCCCACAACTCTGGCGAGACAAAGCGGTGGAGCCAGGGGAGTAGGGTGGTGAAGGCGAAGAAACAGAGGAAGGTGAGCTCTTCGCGTGCTGTGGCCTTCTGTAGCCAGGGCGATACGACGGGTATGATGATGTAGAGGCTGATGAGCGGATACATGAACCACAGGTGCCCAGCCATCGACGGGAAGTTGAACGGCAGCATCTTCAGGTCGTTCAATGACTGTTCCCACGTCATGCCGCCCCACAGCAGCGGCAGGAGTGAGTAGAGCAGGAGGAAGACAATGAAGGGTGGCAGGATGCGCATGAAGCGCCGGCGGTAGAAGCTGCTCATGGTCTGCCCCTCCTTCATGGGTACGAGGAGGAAGGCTGAGACGATCATGAAGAGTGGCACGGCGGTGCGGCTGACGCCTCCGTCGTAGAAGGCGACCCAGAAGCGGTTGGCCTCGTTGGCTACGAAGGACATGTTGCTGGCCAGGCCTGCTGCGGTGTCGGCGCCGTAGAAGTTCTCACTGGCGTGGACGAGCATGACTAAGAGGCAGGCTACCACGCGGACATAGTCTAAGAAAACGATACGCTGCTCTTTCATTTAGCGATTATTCTTACTGATGTATTTCCTGTTGTCTTTGATGATGAGGGTGGGCTGGCACACTGTGCCAGCATAGGAAACCGGGAGGCCAAGGAGGTTGTACGCCCTGTCCCCCCTCTTGTCTCCCATGGAGGGGAGGAAGGAGGGGAGGATGGCTTCAGGGGTGGATTCCTGGCGCTGCTGCCAGATGGCGAGCATGGCGTATTCTGAGGCGAATGCCAGCTGATGGAAACCTTTGGTGACGTCGGCGTTGCCGGTGCTGACCGTCCATCCGTTGAGCAGGTTGATGGGCAGCATGCTGTCGCGGTTGTAGTTGTCGAAGGCGTAGTCGAGGTTCTGCTGGAAAGACGAGAGGGCGTTAGTGGCGTGTGTCTTGCCGTTGTAGACGGTGGTGTTGTAGGGCGCAGCGTCGACGTATGCCCGCATCAGGACATCGTCGAACCAGGCATTGAATCCCTCCTCCGCCTTGCCGTCGGTGGGCCATTCGTAGAAGGTGACGCCGCTGATGCGCTTTCCCTTGGCAAAGTTTCTCCAGCTGCTCTGTGCCAGTGCGTTGACATCGTCGAGATAAGCTTCCTCGCCTGTTACCCGGTAGAGCTCGGCTGTTCCGGCCAGCATCGTCCCCGTGTTGTAGGTGTAGGCGGTGCCTGACGGTCCGTGGCTGTCAACGTGTGTGCGGTATTTGTTGCGTCCCTCGCCTACATACTGTATCTCACCTGTGACGGCTCCGAGCATGTCCCAGTAGACCCCCGTCTGCTTGTTGAGCAGCTTGTCCTTCTGCCAGGCGTAGACCTTGCGTGCCATCTCGAGGTAGACGTCGCTGTGGCGTCGCATCTCGTTGGTGCGTGTGCCGTCGGGCAGGATGTAATAATAGCGCAGGTTGGCCTCTTCGTCGTCGGTCTTGTAGATTTCGTAGAGCCAGACCAGGGGCTGTATGAGCGGGCCGTTGCTGCAGGAGTGCTTCGAGTTGTAGCCCGGCCCCCATGTGATGCCGCCGTAGTCGTTGCCGTTGGCGTCAGGGCAGCAGTCCCATCCGTCGATGCAGTAGTTGGCCAGGTACTCTGCCTTCTTCAGGTATTCCTCGTCGCCGGTGAGCTTGTAGGCCCGTGTCAGTTCGCGGCATATCCACATCTGGTCGTCGTAGACATTCTCTATGCCTGTGACGGCCGCTGTGCCCTTCGAGCCTCCCCGATGGACGCCGTAGATGCTCCATGAGGAGATGCGTGCGTAGGAGTTGAGGGTGTAGGTGCCTCGGTAGTAGTCGAGCGAGTTGAAGAGCTGCTTCAAGCGTGTGACGTAACGGTCGTGGTTGTCGGTGTAGAGCTGCGGTGCCTGCTCTTTGAGGGCGTCGAGTGCCTCGAGCACTGAGCAGTGCGCCTCGAGTGCGGCGGTGTAGGGCCAAACGTCGGCCGTTCCGGAGCCCTGCTTCGTCTCGGTGTTGTAGAGGTCATACATGCGCATGTTGTTGGGCGAGCCGGTGAACGAGTGCTCCATCGTGGCGTCGGTCATCTGGATGGCGCGCTGGAGGTTCTGGATGGCTGGCGATGGCTGGGATGATGGCTGCGATGGCTGCGATAATATCGCAGCATAGGGGACAAAGGGGAGGAGGAGGGAAAGGAGTAGGTTTTTCATTTTGTGATGTATTTTTTTCCGTTGTTGATATAGAGGGGGTGGGTGACGGTTGATGGCTGAGCGACGGGGCGTCCCTGCAGGTCAAAGTAACGGCTGCCGTGGGAGAGCTGGCTCCGCTCCCGGCTGTTGGTGGTGTCGGGGTTGATGTCCCTGATGCCGCTTGCCTCTTCTCCGAACAGCTTCCATGCCCCCAGCATGATGCTGCCCGAGTTCTGCGTCTCAGTGATGACGAGGCGGTAGTAGCGGTAAGGCTTTCCAGCGTTGGGATTGATGACACGGTAGTCGTCGGTGAGCAGACCGGCCCGTCGCAGCTCGTCGACCGCCTCGAAGAGCATGAGCCCTGTCTGTTGGCGTGAGGTGTCGTGCACATCGTTGTTGATGTCGTACTGCCGTGTCCAGTAGGGATTGATGATGAACCATGTCTTGTCGAGTGCAGCCAGCTCTGCCGACCGTGCCTGCTGAAGGAGCCATGATGTGTAGCGCACCTGCCTGTCGGTGTCGAGACAGCCGGACAGAATCCATTGTGCGAGATAGCGTATGAAGATGCCCTTGAACATGCCTCCATCGTCCTGGTTGTAGTTCTGCCGCTCGTTCATGATGCCCTTTGGCGAATACCACTTGCCAAAGAGCAGCAGGTCCAAGAGGTCTGTGGCCGTCTGTCGGTAGTGCTCTTCGCCGGTTATCTTGTAAAGCTCGAGGAGCCCTCCCACCCAGGTGCCTTGGTTATAGCTGAAGGTCACCTCATGGTCTTCGTTGGTGGCATTGTCCTTGATGACGCCGTCGGGGAAGCGGTTGTGCGAGTACATATACTCATAGATGCGTAGGGCCCAGTCCAAGTATTTCTGTTCCTCAGTGTGCTGGTAGAGTCGTGCAGCCAGGATGATTGCGGGTGCATTGGAGCACGATGTCTTGTAGCGTCCGTCTCCCGTCTTGTTCTTGTTCCAGTGGATGCCGCCTCCGTCAACGTCCGACCATCCTCCGATGATGTCGTTGAAGAGCGTCTTCACCTGTGTCAGGTACTGGTGGTTGAGTGTGGCGTTGGCATCGCATGCCCGTAGCAGGGCGAGCGCCATCCACTCCATGTCGTCGTAGAAATGGTTGATGAGCGTGTTGCCGTTGCGTATTCGTGTGCCGTTGACCAGCCTTGTGAGTTTGGTGAGTATGGCCGACTGCTGTAGGCGGTTGTAGCGGTCTACGTAGTTATCGACGGCGTGAGCTGCCCACCAGTATCCTCCCCAGTCCTCGTTGCGCTTCTGCGGGTCGACAGCCCAGTCGCATATCCAGTAGGTACCGTTGGTGCCCTGCTTGCGCTCCAACTGCTGTTCGCAGAAGTCCATCATGCGGTCGGCGACGAAGGAAGCCCACGAAGCCCCTGAAGCCCCCGAAGCCCCCCCTACTGCCCCCGAGGGGGCTTCATTACCTTGGAGGGAGGGCTTGCCAGCATTTGAAGCCCCCTCGGGGGCCGTAGGGGGGGCTTGGGCTTGGGCTTCATAGCGTTGCTCATAGTAGTCGATGGCCATGGAGGCGGCGTTGTGCTGGATGTCGAGGGTGACCCACTGCTGAGCGTCGTTGCTGGCCAGCAGCTCCCAGCAGTTGGGACGCATGTCGCGCTGCGATGAGGAGGTGAGGCCCAAGGCATAGCCGCTGATGACGGTAGGCTCGTTGAACTCGTACTGGAACCAGGCGTTCTGCAAGCCGTTGTAGCGCGTCTCTCCGTTGAAGTTGTCTATCATCTGCCGGTCGGCATTCTGTATCTGCGCCATCGTCTTCGGGTCGTTGTCGATGAGGTTGGCTATGCTGCCCGCCTTTGCTGAGCCGCTGATGGTGCCGTTCTGAGGGTTGGCGATGTTCTCGTCGTCCACCTGCGGATGCCCCAACAGCTGGAAGTCGGCGATGCGCACCCCCTCGTTGCCTGTGGCGTTTTTCAGCACCAGCTTGAAGGCTGTGAAGGCCGTGGCAGGGCCGCCGTTGATCTGCCGCTCGCGGTAGCGTCCGGTAAAGCTGAGCGAGTAGGTGCGGATGTTCTGCCACGTCTCGCCGTCGACGGAGCCGAGCATCTGCAGCTGCTTCAGGTCGCGGTTGGCATCGTCGGCGCTGACCACTGAGAAGCCTTTCATCACGTAGGGTCGGCGTGCCTTGATGATGATCTCCTCGGTGCCCGACAGCTGAGGCAGTTCAAAGACGGTGAGGTCGTTCTTGTCGAACAAGGGCGGCAGGTCGGCTTCGAAGCCCACGGCCTCGTAAGAGCAGTCGTCCACGATGCTGTAGTCGGCCAGCGTCTTCTGCGCAGCCGCATTTACAATGAGAAAATGAGAAAAGAAGAGGACGAGAAGTCCATTTCTCATTTTCTCCATCCCTCCATTTCTCATTCTCTCATTCTCTCTATTTCTCATTTTCTCCATTTCTCATTCTCTCATTTTCTCATTCTCTCCATTTCTCATTTTCTCATTTTCTCATTTTCTCCATTTCCCAAGTAAACGAATAGGGTAGGGCCTCGTCGGTGATGCCACGGCGACGGTTGGGCGTGTCCTGCATTCGGCATACGATGGTGGCGCCCTTCATCAGCTCGGCGTGATTCAGATAGTTGCGGTCGTAGCTCTGACCGTTCACCGTCATGCTGCCGATAAAGGTTTTGTCGGCATCACTGGCTTCAATGGTGAGCGTCTTGCCTTGTGGCAGGTGCACGATGGTCTTTTCGAAGTAGGGCGTACCGATAGCGTATTGTCCCGAACCCGGGCAGACGGGATAGAAGCCCATGGCCGAGAAGACATACCATGCCGATGTCTGTCCGTTGTCCTCATCGCCGCAGTATCCGTCGGGAGCTGCCGTATAGAAGCGGTCCATCACCTCGCGAACGTGCTGCTGTGCCTTCCATGGCTGAGCCGCCCAGTCGTAGAGGTAGACCATGTGCTGTATGGGCTGGTTGCCGTGTGCATAGTTGCCCATGCCCATGATCTGCATCTCGCGTATCTCGTGGATCACGCTGCCATAGTAGCTCTCGTCGAAGAGCGGCGGCACGTTGAACACCGAGTCGAGCATCTGCACAAAGACGTCCTTGCCCCCCATGAGGCGTATGAGGCCCTCGGGGTCGTGGAATACCGACCAGGTGTAGTGCCAGGCATTGCCCTCGGTGAAGGCGTCGCCCCACTTCAGCGGCGAGAACGGACTCTGGAAGCTGCCGTCTTCGTTGCGGCCCCGCATGAGTTTCGACTCCTTGTCGAACACGTTCTTATAGTTCATGGCATGTTCGCGGAAGGGCTTCAGCTCTTTCTCCTTCTTGCCCATCGCCTTGCCCATCTGGTAGATGCACCAGTCGTCGTAGGCATACTCCAAGGTGCGGGCCACGCTCTCGTTGATGCCCACGTTGTAGGGCACGTAGCCCAGCTTGTTGTAGTGGTCGAAGCCGAGTCGGCCGGTAGAGGACACTTGGGGATGCACGGCGTTGGCACCGTGGACGACGGCCTGCCAGAGGAGCTCCCAGGAAGCCCCCCCTACGGCCCCCGAAGCCCCCCCTATGGCCCCCGAGGGGGCTTCATTACCTTGGAGGAAGGGCTTGCCAGCATTTGAAGCCCCCTCGGGGGCCGTAGGGGGGGCTTTGAGGGCTTCGCGGGCTTTTAGATAGGCGTCGGCTACGACGGAGGCTGAGTTGTTGCCCACCATGCAGCCACGATGACCGGGGCTGGCCCACTCGGGCAGGAAGCCGCTCTCCTTGTAGCAGTTGGCGAGACCCTCCTGCATCTTCGCGTTCATCTCGGGATAGACCAGGTTGAGCAGGGGGAACAGACAGCGGAACGTGTCCCAGAAGCCCGTGTCGGTGAAATAATAGCCTGGGCACACCTCGCCGGTATGTGGGCTGTAGTGTACGGGCTGGCCATGAGCGTTGATTTCGTAGAATGAGCGGGGGAAGAGTACGGAGCGATAGAGGCAGCTGTAGAACGTGCGCAGATGGTCGAGGTTGTCGTCTTCCACCTCGATGCGCCCCAGCACGTCGTTCCAGCGCTGGCGCCCGTCGGCACAGACCTGGTCAAACGAGCGGTTGCCCAACTCCTGCAGATTTCGCCATGCCTGCTCCTCGCTGATGAACGATGAAGCCACGCGGACGGTGACCTGCTGCCCTTTCTTCGTGGAAAAGCCCACCATGGCCTGCACATGGTCGCCCTCGGCTTCGCTGCCGGTGAACGTGGCGCCATCCTTCTGTATGCCCCAGTGCTGGAACTGCGTGTCGAACTGGAGTACGAAGTAGTTGCGGAAATTGGCGGGCACACCACCGCTGTTGCGCGTGCTATAGCCCGTTATCGTGTTCTTATTCACATCGTACCTGATGGCCGAACCTTTGTCGAAGGCATCAACGACAATGCGCGACACGCCGTCGGTGCTTTCCGGGAACGTGAAGCGCATGACGGCGGCTCGCTCTGTGGGAGTAATCTCGGCCCACACGTCGTAATCGGCGAGATAAACCTTATAGTAATAGGGACGTGCGTCTTCAGTCTTGTGCGAGAACCAGCTGGCACGCTTCTCCTCGTCGTAGATGAGGTCGGCCGTTGTGTTCGAAGTCTTGTCTGTCATGGGCATGACGGTGAACTGTCCGTAGTCGTTGATCCACGGCGAAGGCTGGTGCGTCTGCTTGAATCCGCGAATCTTGTCCTCGGTGTAGACATACTGCCATCCGTCGCCCATCTTGCCCGTCTGCGGCGTCCAGAAGTTCATGCCCCAGGGCAGGGCCACGGCGGGGTAGGTGTTGCCCGTGGAGAGCGAGTGCTTCGACAGTGTACCTACGAGGGTGCTGACATAATCGACGGGAGCAGGCTTGGCCATGAGGGCCAACGGCGCTGCCATCATCAAGCTGATCAATATTTTTTTCATCTTGCTTTTTTTTCTGTAACTATTATCTTATGAACGAATAGAACTCAGTGTTTATTGCCATGAGGCAGTATATAAAAATACAAAGCCTTTGTACACTCTGTACATAGCCTTTGTACAGAGTGTACATAGGCTATGTACAGTTCGTGTAAAATTTGCGTGATTTTCTATCCTTCTTCTCTCTTGCTCTCAACTACCACTGTATGGCCTGATCTTCATTCGGTATCTGCGTGTTCAGCTGGCGCTCGAGGGTGAGGATGCCCTTGGTGGTGTAGTTCATGGGATAGTTCTCCACGGACGTGTAGTCGGTATAGTCGTACTCTATGCCGCTGATGATGACGTAGTGGTGCAGCAGGTAGGGCCGCACGTCGTCAGCCTGCTCGTAGATGCGGTAGGAGGCGGTGCCGTGCTGCACGAAGTTGTTCTTTTCTGCATTGTCCGACGAGAGGCGCACCGTGCCCTGCTTCTTGTCGGCCGAGGTGGGCACGAACTCGAACTTCACCTTGTAGAACCGGCGGTCGACACGTGTCTCGTCGATGTTGCCCATGTAGAAGAACACGCTGTTCTCGTCTACCACGTATGCGCGTGCCGTCTCCATGCCTGTGGCGTTGTTAGGGTCGGCGGCATTGGTCACGGTGAGCGTGGTGGCCGAGTAGTTGCCCGAGTAGTCGTTGTAGGGATAGACGCGCAGCATGGCCTTGGCGTAGTTCTTGCGCGGATGGGGCAGGTAGCCGCTGGCCTGCTTCACCTCGATGGGCAGCACCCACTTCTCCACCATGTCAATGCCCTTGAAGTCGAAGCTGATGCGCAGCAGACCGATGTCTTCGCCGCTCTTCACCAGCACGCTGCCGGGATAGTCGGCATAGTCGCTCATGTCCTTGTAGTAAAGGTCGGTGATGTCGGCACGGTAGGTGGGACTGCCGAAGCGCTCGTAGTTCAGGATGGCGAGCGTGTCGCTGTGGCCCACCTGCACGTTGATGTCGCTGCCGTTGCGGGTGGTGCCGGCCACGATGACGGGCAGGTCGTAGCTTGACTTGCCCTCGCTGCCGAACATCAGCGAGCCGTCGTCGTTGTGACGGGAATAGGGCACATAGACTGCCGTCACGCCATTGTCGTTAAGAGGGGCCTTGAAACTGATGTACTTCTCGTACTGCTCGTCCTGCCACTCGTCGTTACAGGAAAAAAAGAAGGGAACAAAGAGGAGCAACAGACCCATCCCCCAGCCCCTCCTTGCAAGGGAGGGGAGTAAATACTTCTGTAACGTATTCTTAAATGTACTATTCATGGTATGTTCTTTTTTATTTTGAGTATTTTTACTTGAAAGTAATCATTCCCTCCCTCACAGGGAGGGTTTGGGTGGGTTTTCTTAGTCGTTGTACTTCCATCCGGGGTTCTGCACCAGGTTCTTGTTGCGCTTCAGGTCGGTGAAGGAGATGGGCCAGAAGTACATCTTGTCGGTGAAGGTGGCAGAGAGGTTGTAGACGGGTATGACCTGCATGAACTCGTCCTTGTTCTGTGCTGTCTGGAAGACGTTCAGGCCGTAGATGCGCTTGTTCTCCTCCACGGGGGCATCCATCCATCGGCGCAGGTCGAAGTAGCGCTTGCCCTCGCCCATGAACTCAATCATGCGTTCGCGCTTGATCTTGGCGCGCAGCTCGTCCTTGTTGGCGTAGTCGTTCTGTGTGTAGTCGGGCAGTCCGGCACGGATGCGCACCGGGCGTATGCCGCGCTTCATCTCTGCCAGGTCGCGGCCCTTGATGGTCACGGCGTTGCCCTTCCAGTCGTTCTGCTGATAGCTGTTGCCCTCGGTCAGCTCGTTGAGGCACTCGGCATACATCAGCAGGATGTCGGCATAGCGGATGGCCGGTTCAAACTTCACATGGACGTGGCCGTAGGAGCCGCCGCCGCTGGGCTGTGCTTCGAAGTAATCCTGCGGATGGTAGTATTTCTTCACGCCGATGCCCGTGCGCAGATAGGCAAACGAGTTACGGTAGCCGTCGGCACCGCTGCGGTAGTAGGTCACCTGGCGGTTGTGGTCGGTGGAAGAGCTCTTGCCCAGCTGCTCCCAGATGGTGCCGTTGTAGGCCACTGAGGCATAGAAGCGCGGCTCACGAGCACAATACTGGTGCGACACCTGCATACGCTGCTGGTTGCCCACGCTGCGGTTGGTGGGGTTGGCAAGCACCTCGGGATAGGTCTCGCCCTGTGCCTCGGCGCGGGTGATGAAACCTGTGGCGCGCTCGCGGTCATTGCCGGGATTGTCGACGGTGGTGGCACCCGGCTGGCGCCATTCGCGGTACATGCCGTCCACATCGGAGCCGTCCTTCATGTAATAGGTGTCCACCATCTTCTGTGTCAGACCGTGGGTGTTCCATCCGTTCAGCGACGTAGGCATGGAGTGGCCCACGAGCGATGCGATGCCGTTGTCGTGGTCGCCCAGCTCGATGTTGCCACGGGTGAAGATGAGCTCGGGGTTGCCGGCAGCGCTGGCCACGCCGTTGAACAGGTTGCGGTAGCTGAGGTAGGGGTCGATGTTCTTCCATCCGTCGGGCCAGTTCTTGTCGGAGAACTCCTCGTCAAATGGCGGCGTCACCGTGACGGGACGGTCGTCGGTGGCTACATCGTTGAACGGCTCGGTGTAGAGCTGATAGACATTGAGGTCGATGACGTCTTTGCAGGCTGCAGCGGCGCGTGCCCAGCGGTTCTCGTCGTAGGTGAGCGAGAGCAGCGGTGTGCCGTCGAAGTTCTTCAGCTGCTTGGCCACGTCGTCGGTGACATTGGCCGGGTGATGACCGTTCTGCAGCTGTCCGTTGGCCAACGGGCTGGCGGCATAGGTGAGCACGATGGCACGGGTGGCCAAGGCGGCGCCGATGGTGGGGCGCATCACGTTGTTCTCGTCGCGGCGCAGGCTCTTCAGCTCCTTGGCGGCCTGCAGCATCTGGTCGGCAATATAGGTGGCACACTCCTCGTAGGTGGAGCGCGGCGTGGCCAGGTCGTCGTAGGCCTGCGTGTAGTCGGCACCCTCGTCGGCCATGATGGGCACCGGACCGAACTTGCGCAGCAGCAGCCAGTAGTAATAGGCGCGTACAAAGCGTGCCTGACCACGGTAGTCCTCCACGTCTTCGGCGCTCATGGCTTTGTTGCGCCCGATGTTGTGGATGAAGATGCTGGCCTGATAGATGCCCTGATAGCAGCGCACCCAGGCATCCTGCCCCTGTGCTTCGGCGTAGTTGCCCTCGTGGAAGGCATTGTAGGAAGCCCAGTCGGCATCCTTTGAGTCGCCGAAGCTGTTGTCGCGGTCGCCATAGTACATGTCATCGTCGAAGTTGAAGGGGTTCCAGGCTCCGCCAGTGCCGCCAGTGCCGCCTTTCGAGCCGACCTCAATGTTGCTGCTGTTGAGGAACGAATAGGCATGGGCCAGCCATTGGTCACACTGAATCCTGTCGGTGAAGACGCTCTCCAGTGTCTTGCGGTCCTCAAAGTATTTGTCGCTGTCCAAGTCGGTACAGGAGGATAAGGCGGCGGCAATGCCGCAGCTTACGGTGAAGCTGACAATGAGAACTGACAAAGAGTTTTTGATTATCATAGTTTTCATGATCTTCTGTATTTATTGTTGCGTTTTTTCTCTCTATACACTTTTCTTTTACAGGTTCACCTGCATACCCAGGGTGACGGCCTTGGTGATAGGATAGTCCTCGCCGCGCGGCTGCAGTGACTCAGGATCCCAGATGCTGAACTTCTTGTGCAGGAAGAACAGGTTGGAGGCTGAGACATAGAAGCGTACGTTTTGGAAATGTATCTTGTTGACCAGCGTCTTGGGCATGGTGTAGCCGATGTCGAGGTTCTTCAGTCGCAGGTAGCGTCCGTCGCGCAGCCAGAAAGTGCTGTTGCGGAAGTTGTTGGCGTTGCCACCATAGCTCAGGCGTGGGTAGGCGGCATTCACGTCTTCGTTGGGCTGCAGGCCCAGCAGCTGTGCCGTCTCGGTGTCCACCCAGCGGTTCTCTAACAGACCCTTGAACACATTACCCCACTGACCCTCGCTGAAAGCGTAGACATTCTTGCCGTAGGTCATGAAGGTGCTCTTGCCGGCGCCCTGGAAGTGGAGGTTGAAGTCGAACTGCTTCCACGTAATCGAGACGCCCAGACCGTAGATGAGGTTGGGTCGGCTGGTGGCACCGATGGCGCACTCGTCGCCGCCGTCGATGATGCCGTCGCCGTTCACATCTTTATATTTAATGTCACCGGGCTGCACCGGGCCGAAGGTCTGTGTGGGTGAGTTGCGAATGTCGTCGTAGTCCTTGAACAGACCCTCAGCAATGAGGCCGCGCACCTGGTTGACACGGTAGCCGTGCTGGTTCTGGTAGGGGTAGACGTTGTTCTCCTCGTCATATTCGCCAATCTCGTTCTTCGAGTAGGTCATGTTGCCACGCAGGGTGATGCCCACGTCGCCAATGCGCTGCTCATAGCGGAAGTTGCCGTCAACACCACGCGACTTCACCGAGCCGACGTTGGCACGCGGATAGTTCCAACCGCCAGCGTCCCAATACTCCAGACCGACGGTGGTGGGCAGGAAGCGGCGCTCCTGATAGATGCCGGTACGCTTCTCGTCGAAGTAGTCGACGGTGAGCGAGAACTTGTTGTTGAACAGCACCAGGTCGATGCCCAGGTCGTTCTTCGTGGCCACCTCCCAGGTGACGCCTTCGCTGGCCACCTGACGGTAGCGGATGCTGGAATAGGTGTTGCTGAAATACTGTCCCCACGAGTAGCCGGCTCCGCTCTGCTCCAGCGTGTAGAGATAGGGGAAGCGGGTGCTGCCGGTGGCATCGCTACCCACCTTTCCGTGCGAGAAGCGCACTTTGAACATGTCGAGCCATGGTGCCTTCTGCTTCACCCAAGGCTCCTCGCCGATATTCCATGCCAGCGACCAAGCGGGGAAGAAGCCCCAGC
>JAEEGG010001902.1_pt1 | contig 55071 bp, 25 predicted proteins | sample 9134161 | NCBI WGS metagenome assembly JAEEGG01 (sample SAMN16246543, study PRJNA631951) | gut metagenome | biome: gut microbiome; feature: rumen; material: CR-attached | host: Bos | place: Iran: Karaj | collected 2018-10 | reverse complement strand
CACGAACACAAACACCACGACGCTGAGGACATGAGTCCAGCGCGGGTGACTTGCTCTTGTCAACGAGCACCTTTCTGCCTTTTCTTACCAATTGTGAAATTGTAGGCATAATTGTTTGTTTTTTAATTAATTATATATTATGTATATGTTGTTTGCAAGACATAGTGCACCCTCGCTTTGGGCGCTTTTGGGGTGCAAAGGTACAAACTTTTCCCGAATTCACCTAATATATAAAGAATAAATAAACGCTTACTTAATGCTTTTTAACATTAAATAAGCGTTTTAACTTTTTTAAACCTACAAAACCGGTCTTTTACTGCTCAGGAACGACACGTTCGTTGACAAAATCGCTCAACTTCTGAGCATACTTCTGGGCAATAGCCGACTCCTGCTGTGAATTCTTAAAGGCGTTGATGCGGGCACGGCTGGCAGCATCGTCGTCAACCAGATAGTAAGCCTCAACAGAAATGGTGCCGTCGGCATTCTGCTTGGCAACAGCGAAACTCTGGCGGAGTTCACCCTTGATTTCCTGCTGTACCTTACCCTCGAAAGCAGCATAGAACTTGTCGAACTCTGCCTCCTGATTAGCAACATCGGCAGCCATATCGGCCAACACACGACCCTTAACCTGCTGACTGCAAGTGGTAGCATAACGGTTGGCAGCACTGTTCTGGGCAGCGGTAGCAGCCAAGTTGCGCGACTTAGCCTGTGAGAAGCCTACCACCTCGACGACCTTACCCTCTTTCGACTCCAAGGTTGAGAGGTGCTTGGTCAGCACAGCCTCTAAAGTACGTGACGAGCCAAAGATTTCGTAACCTTTCTTCTTGTAGTCCTTCAGTTTCTTCTTCACTTCCTTGTTCACGGCCTTAGCCTGTGCTTTGGTCAGTTCCTGAGCCTGTGCAAAGGTGAAAGTCATGCACACAGCCATCAGCATTAATACTAATTTCTTCATAATTTTCTTGTTTTTAGTGTTACATTAATTTTCTGTTCTCATTATCAATTAATCGAAGTTACCACCGTATATCAGTCCATAATACGGATCGTCTCGTTCGAAATTGCCGTTAATGTTGGGATCGCGGTTGGGCTGCCACGTGCGTACCTTAATTATAGGTGCGTCCTTATCGTTCAGGTCGACCATCAGGAACAGGTAGCCCGTATCACCGTATGTAGATGAATAGTAGTCCTGATGAATCTGGATGCCATAAGTGTCCCCACCCTTACCCATCTTCTTCACCTCGTTATCAGTGAAGCGGATATTGATGAACTCGTTGCTGCCAAAGCTCTTCTCCAAGTTCTTCAGGTAGGTGGTCTTGTCTTGGCGCGTATACTTCACCATCTCATTGTCGATGTACTGTTGGTTCTCGCCCTTCTTATTGGCATGCTTGGTGACGTGACCCACAATGATGATAGCATCGTCGTCGAAGATGCTTTGGATATAGTCCAAACGCTTCAGGGCAAAAGCCGTCTTATAGTTCTCGAGGAAGGTAGCAATCTGCATGCGAACGTCCTCGCTCCAAGGAGACTCGCGCTGGAAGATATCGTCGCGGGCCGTCTTGTCGAGACCGAAAGCCACAGATTCTATCTTCTCGTCGTCATTGAACGTGAAGGTGACATCCTCGACAAAGGCACGTTTGTTGTTCTTGAACGTAAACTTCATGGGTACCGAGCGGCAGATGGTACGGTCGCCCAACTGATAGAACTGCAGGTTGGGATTGCCGATGAGAGAGGCGTTACCGTAATGCACCAGCTTGTCGAACATCTCATAACCGTCATCGGTAAACAGATCCTTCACCGACTCGTAGTTCTTCTGTTTGATGGCATTGACCACCTGTTCGACGGTCTTCAGGAACGGTTTGGGCTGAGCGACCTGCACGGCATGCGTAGCAACAGCCATTTCAGAGACGGCAGCCTGCAGGACAGCCTGTGCCTGCTTCTGCTCCGACTTGTTGCCTGAGAGCACAGTCACTGTTGCCTCTTTGTAGTTGACGGTATTGAAGATGTTCATCACCTGCTCCAACTCAGGGTCCTGACGCATCTGGCTCTTGAACTCGTACTCGTACTGGATATTAAACTTATTGGTAGGCGCACCAGGACGCATCTCCACCTCCATGATACCATCCTTAGCAGAGAAAATGTTCGAGTAGTTCTGGCCGTCCCAATAGTGGAAGTCAAGACTGGTCACGGGTTTGTCCTTATAAGTGAATAGCAGACTAACCTCCTGCCCCTCGATTTTGGTGACCTCTACCTTAATCTGACTCAGGATATTACGAATCTGTTCAGGGATCCACATCGTCATCGGGAACTTCACACCATCTTCCGAGAACTTCACCTGACTGGGGTTCTGCAGACTCTTCAGCAGGCACGATGCCCAATAGTAGTAGCGCAAGGCTGCGTCAATACGACCGGCCTTCTCGGCATTACGGGCACTATAGACATAGCTCAGCACATTCTCTTCGCGTTCCTTGAAGACCTTCTCCAATTCAGAACGCTTGATATAACGGATGACCGCAGCCGTAGGACTCTCGCTGACAATGACGCTACGCGTATTCTTCAGTGTTCCCTGCGAATAGGTGCGTACCACATTCTGCACAGTCGATGTGGCATCATTACCAGCAGCCGTGTTCACCTCGCGTTCGTCAATGACAAAATCACTCTCTATCTGGACAGATATCTTACTCATCAGATCGGCAAGTGCCTCACGGTCAGCTTCTTTCACCGTAGCACCATAACCCTGACCCCAGATATATTCATTCGTATTCTTGATATCCTCAATCTTATCAGCCGACTGAGCAGCAGCCCAGAGCGGTGAAAGAATCAGTAGAAAGAATAATAGTCTTTTTATCATTATCATGCGTAATTTTATTGCTCTTCGGGGGCAAAGATAAACAAAAAAGGCGAAAGCACCAAGACTTTCGCCAATTTTCTTCAATTTATCGTGCTATTATCGCTCTTAGCGGATAATCACCTTACGTCCATTGCGCAGATAGACACCCTTTTGAGCAGGTTCTTTCTGCAGACGACGGCCATTCAGGTCGTACCAAATGTCACTTCTTCCACCAGACATCTGACTTCTGACATCTTCAATGCCCGTCATGTTACCACCAATGATGTCGTCAATAGGCACAAAGCGCGGAGCAGGAGCGTTCTCGGCATGGGTGGTATAGGCTTCGAACGGACGTATCTCACGATAGTCACGTTCAAAGACACTACCTTCCAGATACTGACCACGCACCTCACCAACGTTAATGGCATAGTAGCGTGACGAACGACCCAGTCGCTGCATAGTCGGCATCATCATAATGGTAGAATCGCTCAACGACAGCACACGCTCTTCAGTTATAGGAACAATGGCATTGGTTGCCGAGAACGTCACGCGACCAGGCAGGTTGTACTGATCCGAATATTCTGAACTATTGGGCATGGCGATGATATATGGCACGTTGGCCTCTATCTTGTCAGCCTGTACAAAGCCATTCGAACCGAGACGACGCAACCAGAAGTGCTTATTGCTGTCACCTCTGCCGAAGGGCGATATCGCGCCCTGCTTCTCGTGGGTAATGGTCTGCACGTCGAAGGGCAGCGCAATACTCTCCCAACCGCGACAAATGCCCACCATCGTTTCCTGATTGAACGTGCGCTCGTAGCTGATCTGCTCTGCGGTAAAGGACTCTGGCACGAGGAAGCTACCGTTTTCCGTCGTTGCATCTACCAAGATAATATTTTTCGCCACACCGTTGATGACGACATTGGTAATATTTTTAGGAGCCAGAGCGTCGCTATTGACGTAAACCAGCAGATTAGGATTGTTCACCATCGTGTTGACATTGTCAGGTACGGTAAACTCAGCATTCCAGACGATGGCACCCAGCTCGCTGTCAGCAAAGGCATCCTCGGTAACACTGGTCACGCGGAAGTTGATGTTGTTGAAGAACACCTCAGGAGCAATGGCGATAGCTCCCTTATAGCCGATGCTATAATAGCCCAGCGGCTTTCTTACCTCCACCTGCGTAGAGTCAACGGCATGATAGGCAACACCATCAATGACGAAGCCCTGCTTCATCTGATAGATCATATCAACACGTTCCAGCATATCTTCGGCAGCATACAGCAGCTCATTATCATCAAACCGTTTTTCCGTACGACGTTCGTAGTAACTATAGAGCATATCTTCAAGACGCATTGTCATCGCATCAACATCCTGCAAAGGTACATTAGGATCACCATAGCACTCTTGAAGTATCATTCTACCTTTTTCATACGTATCCCGCAACATGATCCAACCTTCATAGAAGTAGTCATAGATGGCAGTTTTCGACTCCGCCATACCATCTTTCACAGCAACGGCAGTGATGGTGACATTGTCACGCATCTCTATTGGATTCTCATAGTGAGTACGCAGGTTACCATTAATGGTGTCAGAGATGACCGGACCAAACAATACATTATCTATATAATAGGTATCAGCCACACCGCCGAAGTTCAGCACAATCTGATTCGTGCTATCGTTGTCAATTTTCACGGTGTACTCGTAGTCAGCCCACTCCTTGCCTATCGCCATCGTGTCGGCAGCACTACGATACTTCGTTGTCAGTGTATCGTTCTGACAGAAGAACTGAATCTGACCATTGCCAGACACCGAACGAGCCTGGAAATGAACGGTATAGTAGTCGTTCTTGGTCAGCGCCGTGTTGAAGCGATAGCCCAACTGGGCAGATTCCATCACACTGTCCACCCTGCTGGTAAGCTTCAGCACATAATTACTGCCATAATAGCCACTATAAACATCTTCATTATATTCACTCTTGGCTTCCTGCAGGTTGTCGCCCCACGCCTTCCAGTTGCCGTAGCGTCCCAGCGTGTTATAGCCGAAGTTCGCATCTTCTCTCTCCAGCATACGACCGTTCATCGTATAATAGACCTCTGCATCCTCCGTCTCCGTCTTGATGGTCAGGTAATTGTCCCAAATATACTCAAATTCAAACGTCGGCGTCTCTACAGTGTCGGGTACCTCTTCTTCAACCGCATCTACCTTAAAGCTGATATTGTCGAAGAAGAATTCCGTTGAGCTTTTTTCATTACTCAGATTAAAGACAATGGTCTTGAAGCCGTTTATGTCATCAGAAACCTCCCCTTCCGTTTCGTAAGTCTGCCACTCAGGTGTTGCAGTAAAACTACCAATTGCATTCCAATGGAGATATTCTCCTGGTTCTATGTGGACTTGTGATGTTACTGGTGCTTCCTTGCTTGCTTTATAGTCCATAGAGAATTTGTACTTCTGACCTGTCTTCATCGGTTCACCAATGCGAATCATGAACTGTGAGTGAGTAATATCCTCAGGATTCTCCAACGACACCACCTTAATGCACTTATTACCAGGATGGTCGCTGTCCTCTACAATATTTTCCTGCGTCAGATCCTGTACCTGCAAGTTAAAGCTAAGGGCGAAACTGCTATAGTCTTCTTCCTCAACCTTTCCATTCTTCACCCGCTCTGGACTCATCGTGAAGTAACCTGGATTATCGGTGCCTCCATCGATGTGGGCATACGCTACGTCAATATGATTTTCGCTGAATTTCGTACCAGCACCACCAACAAGACTGACACAATTCTTAAAGACATCACTACCAATTCCGATGTTATCCGTATTCCAATCCTCATTAACATAAATCCTCTTCAAGTTAGTACAGTCTCCGAACATTAAAGACATGGTTTCTACTTTTCCTATCTTGAATTCGGTCAGGTCAAGACTCGTCAAACTAGAACAGTCATAGAACATACATTGCATATCAATCACATTGTCCGTCTTGAAGTTCGTGATATCAAGGCTTGTCAAACCAGAACAGCCAGAGAACATCTCTGTCATATACTTTATGTTATCAGTCTTGAAATTGCTTACGTCAAGATTCGCCAGACCGGAACAGTTATAGAACAGACACTGCACGTTTTCCATACTCGCAGTACAGAAGTTGCTTAAATCCAAGCTACCCAGACTGCGACAGTCAGCAAACATATAGTATGCCTCAATAACATTGTCTGTCTTCAGATTACGAAGTCCTTCAATCTCCCTCAGATTCTTACAGTTCCTAAACCAATAGACTGTGCTTGTTAATCCAGTGTAGTTAGCAAATGAATCATCAAATACAACTTTTGTTATATTGTTCCTTTCACTATGCCAACCGTAATCTTCATCCTTGACAACCCATGGCGTATTCGGCGTAACATCCATACCATTACGCACGCCCTTATAATCATCGTAGTAGAACGTTAGTTTCTTCCCATAGATGAGTCCTGACTCGTCCTGCGAAAGCACCCTCGTGCTATCTGTAGTCAATGCGGCATACGGTTCAACAGGTTCGTCACCAGCAAGTCCCTGTGCCCACAACGTTGCAGGCATCAACATGGTCATCATCACCAATAATATCGGCAGTAGTCTTTTCATATCGTTTATTTGTTTTTATACATTATCTTATACTATATCTTACTTCACCACCTGCTTGCGACCGTTATGCAGATAGACACCCTTCTGCGTGGGCTCACTCTGCAGGCGACGGCCATTCAGGTCGTACCAAACATCACTTCTTCCTTCTTCCATCTGACTTCTGACTTCTTCAATGCCCGTGAAGCCTGCTTCGTTCAAATCGAAGATGGGTATGTACTGCGGAGCAGGGCCGTAGTTACCTTCATGAACCGTATAGGCCTCGAAAGGACGGATATTACGATAGTTTGCCTCGAAGACGCTGCCCTCAGGATGGTTGCCACGAGCCTCGCCGACATTCAGGGCATATATCATGTTACCTGTCTGCGTCGCCTGGAAGCAAGGCACGAACATCAGCATGCCACCCTCAACTTGCATGTGCACAGCGGTGTATTCCGTCATAGGAACCATAGCGTCCTGCGACGAGAAGGTGACGCGACCTGCCAGATTGTTCTGGGCATAGTAAGCCTCGTTGTTCGGCATACTGATAATATAAGGTACGTTGGCCTCAATCTGCGTGGCTCGCTGCAGGCCATTGCTCGTCATCTGCCTCAACCAGAAGTTTGCACCGCTGTCACTGATGCCGAACGGTACTATCCTACCCTGTTTCTCGTGCATGATGGTCTGAACCGTGAACGGCAGGGCGATAGTCTCCCAGCCTCGGGCCACACCAATCTCAGTCTGCTGGCGGTACTCGTGGGTATAGCTGATCATCTCGGCCTTGAACGACTTCGGACTGTAGAAGCTTCCATTACCCTCCGTCACATCCTTCAGCACGATGTTCTTGGCAAGGTCGCCAATGACCACGTTGTCGCGATTCTGAGGAGCCAGCGAGTCGGCAGGCACGAATATCAGCATATTCGGATTAGTCAGACTCTGCAGTTCGCTGTTGGCGATAGGCTTGTTGCTGTTCCAGACAATAGCGGTAATCCATTTCTCCACATTATGCTTCTTGCTGGCCTCCTCCAACGCCTCAGCCATCGTCACGTCGCTATTCACGCTCAGCACACCATACTCGTTGAGGGTAACATTGATTACAGGAGCATTCTTATCCGTGAAGTAACCAGGATTAGAAGCGCCTTCGTCGATGTGGGCGTAGGTGTAGTCTATATGATTCTCATCATAGACAGTGCCTGCGCCACCGACAAGACTTGTGCAATTATTGAACATACTTTCTCCGTTGGTAACAGCTGCGGTGCTCCACTCGCTTCCAACATAGATAGTCTTCAGGTTAGTACAACCGGAGAACATAGCAGGCATTTCCTTTACATTCGAAGTATTGAAACTTGTGAGATCAAGCGTTGTTAGGCTTGAACAGTTGCGGAACATCGCAAACAAATCATCTACATCATTGTTCTTAAATTCAAATAGTTTAATGTCTGTCAGGCTTTTACAACCGTCAAATATCTCATAGATGCTTGATACTTTTTCAATATTAAATCCACTTACATCAAGGCTAGTTAAACTACTGCAACTTTCAAACATACCTCCTATAGTGTAAGCGTTGCTCGTATCAAAATTGCTCAAATCCAGTTCAGTGAGACTGGAACAGTACCAGAACACGCCCCACATATTTCTGACATTTGAAGTATTTAGACCACTAACATCTACACTTCTTAGCTTTTCACACCCAGAGAACATATAGTACATGCTAGTTACTTTTTCAGTCTTTAGGTTGTTCATGCCCGTAATCGTCTCCAAGTTTTTACATTTGCTAAACCAATGGGCCAAACTCGTCAGTTCTGTATAATTAGCAAAAGAGTCATCAATTATAGCGGATACAATTGTTTCACTATTATCATTCCATCCTCGTGCTTCAGATTGATCTTGAGCAAACGGCCCTACGCTCATACCATTACGTTCAGCTTTCTTTTCATCGTAATAGAACGTCAACACGGTATTGTTGTCGCTCAGCACAGCATAAGGCTCAGGCTCACTGGGGGCAGTCCAAGGCTCCTCACCGCTAAGGGTGAAGTAACCTGGAGTCTCACTATTGGGACCGCCATCAATACGGGCATAGGTGTTGTCAATATGCAAAGAATCGTAAGTTGTGCCCTTGCCACCAATGAGTTTGGTACAACCCTCAAACATGTTTTCGCTTACAGTTACAACATCCGTATTCCACTCGCTACCAGCATAAATTGTCGACAAATCAGAACAGCTAGAGAACATACGACTCATGTCCGTCACATATGCAGTATTGAAACCGCTTAAATCAAGACTTGTAAGACTAGAGCAGCCAGAGAACATTTCTTCCATGGTCTTCACATTAGCCGTATTGAAATTGCTTACATCAAGGCTGGTCAGTCCAGAGCAACCATAGAACATACAGTACATGTCCCACACATTATTCGTATTAAAACTGCTTACGTCAAGACTCGTCAGGCCGGAGCAGCCATAGAACATACTGCTCATGCTCGTCACATTAGCCGTATTGAATCCGTTTACATCGAGGTTCGTCAGACCAGAGCATTTACAGAACATACCATGCATACTCGTCACATTGTCCGTATTGAGATATTGAATACCTGAAATTGAAATTAGGTTTCTACATCCGTAGAACCAATAGACGGTACTAGTAAGTGTGGTACAATTGGCAAACGATGGGGCGAACTCGACAGTAGTAATACTTTCCCGTTGATTATGCCATATTCTATCAGTTTCATCGTTAAATGGTCCGACACTCATACCATTACGTTCAGCCTTCTTCTCATCGAAGTAGAACGTCAGCACGGTGTTGTCTTCACTCAGAACGGCATACGGTTCCATTGATTGCTGCACAAACGTAACAAGTACGTTAACGATACCAGTTACGTTCTGGTATGTGTACGAAGCAGGGCTGTCATCTGTCGCAGGTGTTACTTCCGAAGTCATATCTACATCATCAACGACAAAAGAAGCAAATTTCCAACCATCGTCAGGAATGAATTTCAATTCTACCGAATTTCCTCGCTTTACTGGTATATCGGCTGAATAGCGAGTATCGCCTGTGGCATCTCTGACTACACCATCGCCAACAACGTTGATACGGAATCTGTATACGGCGTCAGCTATGTCCGTAAAGTAGCCCGGATTATCGGTACCTCCGTCAATGTGGGCATAATCAACATGAAGATGATTGCTATCATACGTTGTGCCCTTGCCTCCAACGAGCTTTTCACAATTCCTGAACATGTGAGGACCCGATGTTTTCTCAGAGTCAACAAGCCATTCACTACCCACATAAATAGTCGTTAAGGCTGAACAGTAAGCAAACAATTCATCCATGTAAGTCACATTAGATACGTTGAAACTACTCAAATCAAGTGACTTTAAACCAGAACATTCAGAGAACATATATCTCATATCCTCTACCTTAGCGGTATTGAAGCCCGTTACGTTGAGTGTAGTCAGGCTTGAACATTGCTGGAACATGCCATACATAATTGTCACATTAGAAGTATTGAAGCCTGTCAAGTCAACCGAAGCCAGCTTAGTACAGCCAGAGAACAATCCTGTCATATCTGTCACCATAGCTGTATTCAAGTTGCCTATGCCCTCAATCTTCGTAAGGTTGGAGCAATTATAGAACCAACAATACATCGAGGTCAGTAGAGTATCGTTGGCAAACGAGTCGTCAAACACAACGGTGGTAATACTCTCCGTATCATTATGCCATCCGCGTGCATTGGGACTACCGAAAGATCCGACATCCATACCATTGCGTTCTACCTTCTTCTCGTCATAGTAGAACGTCAACACGGTATTGCCTTCACTGAGCACGGCATACGGCTCATCAGTTTCGTCACCAGCAAGTCCCTGTGCCCACAACGTTGTAGGCATCAACAGTGCAAATATCACCATTAATATCGGCAGTAGTCTCTTCATATCGTTATTTGTTTTATACGTTGCTTTTAGTCCATATTCGTTGCAAAGATAAAAAGAATATTTGGGATTTACAAATATATCGGGAAGAAAATGTGAGAAAATTAAGGCTGTTACGCTAATTCGCTTCCCTTTGTCGTTTGCTTGCCAGCAGCAGAGTCATCGTTTACCGGTAGTAAAAGCGTCGTTTACCGGTAGTAAAAGCATCGTTTACCGGTAGTAAAAGCATCGTTTACCGGTAGTAAAAGTACCGGGAGGCGGTAGGGAAAGTTAAATCTACGTCGATGAATGATAAAACGTCGACGATGAACGATAAAACGTCGGCGTGGTTAGTTAAATCCACGTCGACGTTTATAGTTTTTGGAAGATCGGTTATCTCTTTACTTCACCACCTGCTTACGACCGTTATGCAGATAGACACCCTTCTGCGTGGGCTCACCTTGCAGGCGACGGCCATTCAGGTCGTACCAAATATCACTTCTTCCTTCTTCCATCTGACTTCTGACTTCTTCAATGCCCGTAAAGCCGGCTTCGTTCAAATCGAAGACGGGAATGTACTGCGGAGCAGGTCCGTAGTTACCTTCATGAACCGTATAGGCCTCGAAAGGACGAATGTCACGATAGTTAGCCTCAAAGACGCTGCCCTCAGGATGGTTGCCACGAGCCTCGCCGACGTTCAGGGCATATATCATGTTACCTGTCTGCGTCGCCTGGAAGCAAGGCACGAACATCAACATGCCGCCCTCAACTTGCATGTGAACAGCGGTGTATTCCGTCATAGGTACCATAGCGTCCTGCGACGAGAAGGTGACGCGACCTGCCAGATTGTTCTGGGCATAGTAAGCCTCGTTGTTAGGCATACTGATAATATAAGGTACGTTGGCCTCAATCTGCGTGGCTCGCTGCAGGCCATTGCTCGTCATCTGCCTCAACCAGAAGTTAGCGCCGCTGTCACTGATACCAAACGGTACTATCCTACCCTGTTTCTCGTGCATGATAGTCTGTACCGTGAATGGCAGGGCGATAGTCTCCCAGCCTCGGGCCACACCAATCTCAGTCTGCTGGCGATACTCGTGGGTATAGCTGATCATCTCGGCCTTGAACGACTTCGGACTGTAGAAGCTTCCATTACCCTCCGTCACATCCTTCAGCACGATGTTCTTGGCAAGGTCGCCAATCACCACGTTGTCGCGATTCTGAGGAGCCAGCGAGTCGGCAGGTACGAATATCAGCATATTCGGATTAGTCAGACTCTGCAGTTCGCTGTTGCTGATAGGCTTGTTGCTGTTCCAGACAATAGCGGTAATCCATTTCTCCACATTATGCTTCTTGCTGGCCTCCTCCAACGCCTCAGCCATCGTCACGTCGCTGTTCACGCTCAGCACACCATACTCGTTGAAGGTAACATTGATATCACCCTCCATCTCAATGATTTCTTGGAAATTCTTCCATATTTCAGCATTTCTATAAAGTTCTGCTGTGCCATATGGTACATATAACGTTGTCAGCGCGTTTTCTTGGAAAATATCATTGATGGCAATTGGAGTGTTCATTTTTACCTTAAGAGTCGTAAGTTTTTTACAAGAATAGAATGCTGACTCATCAAGGTTAGTCAATGTTGAAGGCAATGTTACCTCTGTAAGATAGAAACTATTGTTAAAAGCGCTTTCCTCAACAGAGACAATTCCTTCTGGCACCTCAAATGTTTCATAATTCAAATTACAGAAAGCGGTTGTTCCTATTATTTTTGCATAAGAAGGAATGACTGAGTAGTTACAGCCAACAGCAACCGTGTTAGTCGCAGTCTCTATGATACAATTTCCTTCTGCATGATAATACTGATTCCCTTCTTCAACTTTTATGTCTTGCAAAGCATTGCAACCGACAAACGGATTTCCAACAAGTTTCTGCACGCCTGCTGGTAGAATGACAGACGCGAGCTTGTGACATAAGAGTGATTGATTCTCAATTGTGGTTACGCTTTCAGGAATGACTCCGCAATAGTCACCTTTTTCATAGCCGGGAGGTACTATAGATGTGACACCTGTTCCTGTAAATGCATTGTATGGGATTCTGGTAACACCATCGGGAACTACGAACGAAGTCAATGAAGAGCAACCAAAAAACGCTTGATAGTCGATTTCTTTCACTCCTGATGGGATGTCTGCTGATACTAACTTCTTACAACCATTGAAAGCATCATACCCAATCTTTGTAATGGTTTGCGGCATGGTGACTTCCTGCAAATTTTCACAATGGTAAAATGCAGAATGACTGATTAATGATAGTCCTGTGAAGTACACTAACTCTGAAAAACTGACGATGTCAGTGTTACCACCGAATACTTCGCCGAGGTCGGTCACTGCGGCGGCCTCATCTTTACTCAGTTCGCCGTCACCGTTAGTATCCCAGTTCTTTACACAGATTGCCTTTACATTAGCATCAGCAAACTGGATGATGTCTTCAGCTGCAGCCATAGCCATAACATCCTGAATCATGCTCTGAATCTTTGCTGTCATATCTTCTATGGAAGTACGCTCGGCAGTACGCTGTACATACATCTGGTGAGCTTCATCTATGTAATACTTCAGTTCATCCAACAGTTTCTCTGGCACTTTGTCGTTACCAGCATACTCCGCAATGACAGACTGACCCTTATCCTCTGCATCACGCAAATTCTGCCAAGCAGTATAAGGATAGTCGAGAGTTGCCGTTTCAGAGTCTTTCATGCCTTCCTTCTTGGCAACCGCCGAAATGAAGACATCACTCTTAATCTCTACGGGATCGGTATAGGTATATACAACATCCGAACTTGCAATGAATCCGGGATCGCTGTCCAATGGTTCTATCAAGTAAGTCTTGTCCAAAGTATTGATAGTAAACCTATAATATGCTGCCAAACCATCTACATGGAATGAATGGTCGCCATTTAAGTTATAGCGACGGTCGTACGTTCCACTTAGATCACCGCCATCAACAGTTGCACCAAACAACTGACTCCACTCGTTATCAGCAATAGCGTTGAGAGCCGCAGCGTCACCGAATGCGAACCAAAGATCCGTGCCATTACCCTTAAGCACATAGGTGTAGATAGGTTCCTCAGGGTTGTGCGAGAACTTTTGGCTCTTGTCACTGCTCCACTCGCCATTTCCGCCTACCAAGTAGTAGCCATCCTCAAACTTATAGGTAATGGTAGCTCCTTCAGTTTCAGAATTGATAGTCAGCTTATCTTCATTCCATGAGAATGTCGGGGTTGCCACCTGTTCCAATTGTTGCGGATAGGTAGTACCAGCAATATGAGTCACGGGATCGAAATAGATGGTGACAGGACCAGCCTCACTAACGGTCAGCAAAATGTTATTTCCACCCTTTTCGCCATCAGCGCCCCAATCATACACCCAATCATGGTTCACACGAACCTTATACGAATAGTTACCAACCTCCATATTGTCGAAGGTCACGCTGTAGATGCCGTTCTCATCCTTCGTCATATCGGCATCTTCACCCCAATAGAGCCAGCCTGAAGTTGGTAATCCTTGTTCATCAGCCGTAGAGCCAATTACACTATAGACAGGAGGCATTATGGAATAAGTTATCTCCTTGGTGTCAGCATTGAACGTCACAATGACTCCCGTCAAGTCCTCTTCAACAGTCGCAACAATGTTATCACCATCCTGCTTGCCATCAGCACCGTAATTCTCTGCCCAGTCACCATTGGCACGAATCTTGAACTCGTACTTGCCAGCGGCCATATATGGGAACGAAGCCGTATAGTTCACACCATTCTCCGAAGTCATCTCAGTATCCGTATCCCAGTTACCATTGATAGTGCCGATGACGCTCCAAACCTTAGCATCCTTCGCCGTAAAGTAACCGGGATTATCAGTTCCTCCGTCGATGTGGGCATAGGTATAGTCGGCATGATTATAATTGTAAGTTGTTCCTGCACCACCAACGAGGTTGGTACAATCTTGAAACACACCTAAACCATAGACATCGGACTTAATGCCAGAGGTACTCCACTCACTACCGACATATATCGTTTTCAAACCAGAGCAACCTCTAAACATCTCACTCATATTACTCACCCTGTTTGTATTGAAACTACTTAAGTCAAGAGTCTCCAGACTGGAGCAACCAAGAAACATTTGAATCGTGGCTATAACATTGGATGTATTGAAATTACTTACATTAAGACTGGTCAGACTTGTACAGCCATTGAACAAGTTGCGCATATTACTAACCTTTTCAGTCACGAAGGTGCTTAAATCAAGGCTTGTCAAGCTTGAACAGCCATTAAACATACTATTCATGTCTGTCACGTTCGACACATTCAGGTTCTCTATACCTTCTATAACAGAAAGATTGGAACAGTGATCGAACCAAATGGCTGTACTGGTTATGGTTGTACAATTGGCAAAGGATGGATCGAATACTACTTTTTGGATTATATTGCACGCATCATCCCATCTTCTGCCTGCATCAAGGCTTCCATAATCAAATGGGCCAACGTCCATTCCATTATGGCTGGCCTTATTATTATCATAATAGAACGTCAGCATGGTGCTATCCTCGTTCAACACCGCATACGGTTCAGCACTCGTATCCTCAGCCCACAGCGTTGTAGGCATTAGGGCTGATAATAATAAGAATAATGTTGATAATATTGTCTTCATAAGCTTGTCTTGGTTTTTAGAAAAGCATTTGTGTCATCCCCTACTTAGAGAAGAAGACACAAATGCTGAATTAATTCATATAGGTTAGCGTCTCGGAGCCGGTTGCGGGTTTGGATTGTCGTTCTCGTTTGGCTCCTGCTGATCCTGGTGCTGCGACGGTGTGGTGAAGGTCATCACACTAGGACTATAGAAGAAGTTGTCCTGCCCCGTTGCCGCCAGAACGTAAGCACGAACGTAATAGGTGGTGCCAGGCTGCAAGCGATCTAACACAGCGATAACCTCCTTGAAGGTTCCACCCTGACCAACGGTCAAGACTTCAGCATTCTGACGGGTAGGCGTACTCACTGAGGTGCTATAAACCAAGCCGTAGTCAACAACCTCCCTGTTAGACTCGAACTTAAAGCGGAACTCTGCCTCAGTCTGACCAATCCACATGGAGTCAAGTTCGCTGACACTTACCCACTGCTGCTCAGAGGGCTCGTCCCCATGATGACCCGAGGCCACAGCCTGTTCAACAAAGATGTCAGCCTGCTTGGGATTCTGCGTTCCAGCCACAACCATGATAAGTGACAGGCGCTCACGACTGCTGTCAGAGTTCGGCTCGAACCATACACGAATCTCACCATTACCAGTACCGGAAGCATGCTCAAGATGCATCCACGACTGCGCTGACGACGGGATATAGGCACGCCAGTTGGCATTGCTCTCCACTCGAATCATCTGCTCACCGCCATTGCCGTCAATATACAGCTCACGTGGGTTGACATACAGCATGATGTTCTCGCTGTTCAGACCTTCCTGACGCACTGTGACCTGTGCACTGCTGGTGCCATAGATGACTGTGAGTTTAGCTGAACGTGCCACATCCGACTGTATCTTATCTACCGTCACGTTGATGGTCTGTGTTCCAGTCGTTCCCGATGTCTTGTCAAGATGCAACCAATCGATACCTGCGGGAACCTGAATGTTCCAACCCTTATTACTCTCAATTACAAGTTGCTGGGCAGCTGTAGGAGCTGCATCAAAATCCATCGTACGCTCAGAAATACTGATGGTGGGGTCACCACTTTTTTGACTAATCTTTACTCGTTGCTTCAGTCCGCCATCAGATGTCAGCGTAATATAAGCCTCACGAGGCTGCACGTCTTTATTCTGGTCAGCTATGATGACCAACGCACCATTGCCTGTGCCACTCATAGGCTGGACAATAAGATCGTTCGCAAAGTCAGCATCAGCATCACTGTCGCCAACAGGTACGAAAACGTCATCTACCTTCCAGTGGCAGTCAGCCGTAATGGTGACTTTTCCACTTTCATCGCCCGATGCCATCGCGATGGTATAACCCTCTTCAACGATGAGCGTCTCTTTGGCCGGCTTGGCACTCAGGTCTTCGTCAGACTTACAGCTGACGAATCCTGCCATGATGGGCAGTGCAGCCAGTATTGCTATGATATTTCTTGTCTTCATATCGTTCTGTCTTTATATATATAATAAGGTATAGATTAGAAATTGAATATCGCACCAGCAGCCAGCATGAATCCACCAGCCTTGATGTCGCTGTTGTCAGCAATCTTCTTAAAGTTGTTGTCCTTGCTGACAGCCACAGAGTAGGCAGGATTGATGAAAGCATAGAAGCGCTCAACGGGAGCGAACAGCAGTTTGGCACCAACACTGATACAGGTGGCATTAGCGCCGTCACCATAGGAATTGGTACCTTTATCAACAGAACCTGTCAGACGTTCCATCTCGAAGCCGACCTGTGGCGTAATACCCAGACGCTCGGTCAACTCGAACTGATAACCAGCCTTGATGGCCAGTGTCTGACGCTTGTACTTCATTGTGCTCAGATAGGTATCTGTGCCATCGGTAGAGTACCAGTGTACGGGATCAGAACTCGACAGGCCGAAGGTATAGCTGGCCTGCAGATCGAAGTTCTTATAAGTAGCACCTGCCAATGCTGTGATACCACCCAACTGACGGAAGGTATAACCTGCACCAAAGTAGAAGGTCTGAGGCTTGATATACTTCACTCGATCCATTGTAACGGTGTCGCGTGTCGTCTCATTATGACGAACGGTATATTCCAGACCGCTCTTGGGCACATAACCCTTACGAGTCAGTGAAATCTGATAAGTACCTATGGGCAGCGTATGCGTCTCCGTCAGGTCAATGGGCGTGTTGCCGTTCAACATAGCCTGTGCATTACGCGGACGGGTATAGATGCTCAGTCGTCCGGTATGTGGCGTAGGAACAGTAGCCTTCACGTTGTTCTGTTTTTGTGCCACAACGGTAAACGACGTCTTCTCAGGGTCGCAGTCGGCCTTGCGGGTCTCTACGATATAGGTACCCTCACGCAACTGAGTCGTCCAGATACCATTACCCATATTCTTGCCTTCAAACCAGATGTCAGCCTTGTTATCCACCGTTACCGTCACATTACCGAAATGGTCACTCATATCGCGCTGCTCTACGTTGACCATCTTGTTCTGCTTCGTGTCATCCTCAGTGGTTACCCAAACCTCCAGTTCACCCTCATAGCGGTCTTTCTTGGCCTCAATCTTATGCTTACCGAAGTTCAGATACTTGTTATAGATTGGAGCCTCGCCAATGGGTTCGTTGTCAACATAGATAGTAGAACCGGCCACCTGTGAGGTGATGTTGGTATAACGACCAGTGCCGATGTCAATCAACATCTCGTAGGTTCGTCCTCCCGATACAGGAATGGGATAGAAGAAGTCACGCATCACACCAAAAGCAGGATGCTGCACGATGAGTTTCTGTGCTCGACGGGGTACATAGAGCCATATCTCACCCGCATGTTCTTCGGTTGCTACTATACCCAGCGAACCACCATCGAAGGTGAATCCGCGTTCAGGTGTCTGGATTTTGATCAGAGCGGCACGTTCACCGTTCTGGTCCATTTTCTCTGTGCCTCGTGTGTTGGCAGTCAAGTCGTTTTCCAACAATTTGAACTCCACAACTTTCATACCTTGTGCCATCATCTGCACGGCCACTGTCAGGCAAAAGAAAGTTAGTGCTAATAGTCTTTTCTTCATATCTTACATGTTTTGGTTTCTCTAACTTCTTTAACTCCTCTAACTTCTCTGTAAAAGAATAACGGTAGTAGGCTCATTGGCTACCATCGGCATGGTTTCACCTACCCTTGAACCGATATACGTCGGGTCTACGATGACAAACTTACGCCCGTCACACATGACATAGTCACCCTCCACAGGTTCGTCGAAGTGTACGGCCATAGCCAAGTGACCAGGATAGTACACCAATACGACATCCAGTCCAACGACATCACGAACGAAGTGGGACAGCAGAATCGAGCGGTCCTCACAGTCGCAATACGGATAGAACAGGGTCTCCTCGCCAAAGAAAGCACGGTCAACACCCCATACGTCCTCATCGTAACGGTAGAGGAAGCAGTTGGCGTCCTGAATGACACCTTCCAGATCTACATTGCCATGCATCCACCAGAGCAGTTCCTGTACCTGTTGCAGCTCGGTCTTCCCCTGTAGCTTGGCCTTCATCTGCGGATACAGCTGTTCGCGAATGTTCTCATCCAGCGGACAGTTGGCATACATCGACCAACGTGTCATGAAATTGTTGTTGACCGTCGATGAAGGATAGGTACCCAGGAAATCGATATAGTTCTTGTTCGAATGGATGGTAAACGAGAAGTCAGGATTCTTCCTTGACGTCAGCGTACGCTCGTTCGACGGATTCATAGCCAGACGCTGGGCTGCAGAAATCTGCAGCGACAGCGAGCTCTCCTTGGGGAAGGAAGCCTGACAGATACTCAGTTTTTCGCTCTGCTTGCCATCGAGCATAAAGTACCAGTCACCATCCATCGAGAAGAACAACTTGTTATAGATGAAGTGGCGTGTGGCTGCCAGCATATACAGGTGGCTGTCGTCGTGTGCCAAGCGCATCTTATAGCCAGACTGCGAATAAAGGAATGCCTGCGCCAACACGGCCTCGTTAGTACCTTCACCATAGAACTTACGTGTCAGGGTCAACAGCATCTGATAGTATGCCCAGTCCGAGAAGTCGTGACGTTTACGTTCCTGCAGACAGTCATACAGCATATTGTCATACTGTGGTTTGGGGAATTCCTCGGCAATCACATCTGCAACAGCGTCCGACGAAACGTCCTTCAACTTGAAACGGCAGTTCTCACCGATACGTACCTTACACTCTGTACCAAACACCTCAAACTTCATGTAGTTGTTCTGACGGAAGGTCTCCTCCTTAACCTCAGCTAAAGGTTCCGGCTGTGGGGTAACGGGCTCAGGCTTGATAACCTCCTGCACTGTCATCTCCACAGGTTTCTTCTCCTCAGCCTTCTTCTGGGCTTGAGGTTCAGGCTTGGGCTGTAATACATCAGGAACCTTTCTGTTCTTGCTCCTGAAAAGACTGCCTAACTTCGACATCTGCTTGCCAAACCATGAAGCTGTCTCCTGATCGGCACCGGGAGCCAACTGTGGCAGTATCTCTTCTTCCTTAGGAGCTGGCACGGCCGGTTCGGCATTAAACTTCTTCCACGCCTGACGTACGAACTCGCTATACTCGGCTAAAGCCTGTTTGCGGAAGTCATCATAGTCCTTCTGCATTTGGGCGCGAGCTTTCTTGAAACTCTCACGGGGGTCTTCATCGTCGTCTTGCGCACTGACGCCATTCACGCACAGCAGTGCCAGTAGCAACAGCATCATTCGGCTGTCGGCTACCTTCTTCAGACTTGTTGTAATCATTTCTATTTTCATTGTTCTGATTGTTTTGTTTATATTCTTTTTAGGTCATATTGCTTGCAAATATACGAATAATATTTCATTTCGTATCATATTTCCTCATTTTTTTTCATTTTCCTCCAAAAAATTACAACTTTTACTCCCAATACTCTATGACGCGCTTCTGCAATACGGTAGTCTGTTGGCTCTGACTACCCTCCTCCCAGTATGAGAGTGTCATCGAGTTCGTTGTCCAGTTGCCATAGTCGTCACGCGTTAGGTACGAGTTGTGCATGTTGATAGTCATCACACACTGACCAGTCTTGTCAAACACCTTCTGGTTCTGCGACATAATCTCGTCCTGATCGTTATAGGTGTACTCGTTCACGTAACGGATATGGGCTGTCGTATTGGTAAGCGTGCGACGTATCAGTCGGTAGCGGCTATCGTAGGCAAATTCCACATCGCTATAGCCTTCCTTCTCAGTCATACGAGCACGAAGCAGATAGCCGTGACGGTCATATTCACGATTCACCATATCAGGATTTTCCAGTTGGCCGTTCTGCGAGAAGCGCAGGAACTGGTCCTCCGCCACAGCATTCTCCGTCACTATCTCCTGCACAGGACCATGCAGTCCCATCGTCAAGGCATCCTTGTAATAGGCAGAGGAAGGATAATAGAACACGCGAATGTCACGTGAACCATTCTCGTTCTGCACTTCCGACATCTTCACACTGCCGAAGTCATCCATATAGTACCACGCATCGTCACGTTTGGTAAAATCGCCATAGTCCTTCTGTAACTTATACAGGAAGTACTGGAAGTTCTTTTCGAACATCGACTTCGTACTATAGGGGCCTACCGTGATATACGCTGATTCCACAAAGTGAGTCTGCGTTGAGATACTTACCAGCAGTTTTGCCCGTATACCATAGAATTTGCCGCGATAGTAGTAGTCTTCGCCATCGTCGCTCCTACCCCATTCCGTAAATTCCGCTTCCGCCAACCGCGTGTTCAAACTGTCGATATGACCCTCTAGCGGAATGCCCATAAACTGCAGGCTCCGGGGGTCTGATGCTGGCTGAGCACAAACCATCAATGTGACTGCCAGCAGAAGGATTATGAATGATATTTTCTTCATTTTGCGGGCAAAGTTACGAAAAAAATCGTAACTTTGCGGCAAAAAACGAAGAAATATGAAGATATTTGCAGTAGGAATGAATTATATCCAACACAATAAAGAGCTGGATGGTGCGTTATATAAACCAGAGAGACCTGTGATTTTCACAAAGGCTGACTCGGCGCTGTTGAAGGACGGCAAGCCCTTCTTCATACCCGACTGGACCAAGCAAGTGGATTACGAGACGGAGCTGGTGGTGAGAATCTGCCGTTTGGGCAAAAGCATCCCAGAACGCTTTGCCCACAGGTATTACGACGCGGTGACCGTGGGCATCGACTTCACAGCACGCGACTGGCAGCGCGAGGCTCGCGAGCAGGGACAGCCCTGGGAAATCTGCAAGGGTTTCGATGGTTCGGCAGTCATCGGCCAGTGGGTAGAGAAAGAAAAGTTTCGCGATGTGCAAGCCCTGCATTTCCATCTGGATATTAACGGACAGACGGTGCAGGAAGGGTGTACAAGCGATATGCTTTACAAGATAGACGAGCTAGTGAGCTACATCTCGCAGTTCTTCACGTTGAAGACAGGCGATCTGTTATATACGGGAACCCCTGTGGGAGTAGGACCAGTTAAGATAGACGACCACCTGGAAGGGTGGTTGGAAGAACGAAAAGTATTGGAATTTAATTGCAAGTGAGACGTTATATAATAGGTATAGTATTGCTGTTGGCAAGCCTAACGATACAGGCCCAGCGGTTTTTCAACCTGACGGCTGATGAAGTCAGGGTGGACACATTGCTGCCCGTGTTCAACTATGCCTATCCTGTAGGGACTCACTATACCGATTCCACATATGATGTGGCCATTGAGTATCCTGAATTTGTGCCGATGAGCGCGGAGGAGATCAGTCGCTACCAACATATATCTGGAGCTCCACTATCAGCAATGCCGGAGATATACCAGTCTGTCAGTGTAGACCGCAAACAAGGCACTCTGCACATTGGATTCATTCCTCTGGTGTTTCGCGACGGACAATATCAGAAGTTGGTCAGCTTCAAACTCAATATAAGAGGGAAGGAGGAAAATGTAAGAAGGGCATCGGCCATCGGCCATCATACATCAGCCATCTCTCGCTATGCCGAAAACTCAGTGCTGCGTTCCGGCTCTTGGGCCAAGATTCGCGTACCAGTGACCGGTATCTATCAATTAACGAGCGATTTGATAAAAAAGGCCGGTTTCAACGACATAAACAAGGTCAAGATATACGGTTATGGCGGCGCCCGCCAGCCCGAGCAGTTGACTGCCGATTATCTGACAGAAACTGACGATTTGAAGGAGGTGCCGACATGTACGGTGAATGGCCGACGGCTGTTCTACGGTGTAGGCCCCGTCAGTTGGGATACTAACTACCGCCGTATTCGTAATAATTACTCAGACTATGGCTATTACTTCCTAACAGAGAATGACAGTACAGCACTGACGATCGATGGCGAAGCCTTCGTCAGCCGTTACTATCCGCAGCGCGACGACTATTGTACGCTGTACGAAGTTGACGATTACGCTTGGTATCACGGCGGTCGCAACTTATATGACGCCACAGAAATCAAGGCCGGTGCCACAAAGACCTACACCATTGCCGCCAAAGGGGAAGGCAACGGGCAGTTGACCATCGTCTTATCGGCTGTCAACGGTTCCAGCGTAACGGTAGCACTGAACAACGAGACGCTAGGAACGCTGAACATCAGCAAGCAGAGCGACTATGAAGAGATGCAGGTAGCCAGCCGCACTTTTACCGTCACAAACCTGCAAGCCACGAATACGGTAACCGTGACCACTAGCGCCAGCAGTGGTACGACGCGCTTGGATTACATCTCCATTTACTCGGAGCAGCCGCAGGCCAGTCCCAATTTGGAAAGCGCAACCTTCGGCACACCCGAATTCGTACACCGCATTACAAACCAGAATCACCATGCCGCCACACCGACGGATATGGTGATTATCATACCCACATCGCAAAAACTGCTGAAAGAAGCCCAGCGCATCAAAGCACTACACGAAACGCACGACTCACTGCGTGTAACCATCGTACCAGCCGACGAGTTGTACAACGAATTCTCAAGCGGCACACCAGATGCCAACGCCTATCGTCGCTATGTCAAGATGCTCTACGACAAGGCCGAAACCGAAGAGGAGATGCCCCGATACCTGTTGTTGTTGGGCGACGCTGCATGGGACAACCGTATGCGCACCAGCGACTGGAGCAATACAAGCGTCGACGACTTCCTGTTGTGTTACGAAAGCGAGAATTCATATAGTCATACCAGTTGTTACGTTAGCGATGACTACTTCGGACTGTTGGATGACAACGAAGGTGCTAGTCTGCTAACAGAAAAGACGGACATTGCCATCGGACGCATCACGGCACGAACATCTGCCGATGCTGAGATTGTTGTTGACAAAATCGACAGCTATATCAATAACCAGGAAGCAGGCATCTGGCAGAACACTCTTTGTTTTATGGGTGACGACGGCAACCAGAACCGCCACATGCAAGATGCCGACAGCGTGGCCCAACTGGTAGAGACGCTGCACCCGGACATCTTGGTAAAACGCGTCATGTGGGATGCCTATACGCGTGTCAGTTCGGCTACGGGCAACCGCTATCCTGACGTCACTCGACTGATTCGTCAGCAGATGCAACAGGGCGCACTTATCATGAACTACTCTGGACACGGACGTGCCGATGCCGTCAGCCACGAATATGTGCTCACCCTACCCGACTTCAGTACGACGACCTCGTTGCGATTGCCCCTGTGGATGACGGCATCGTGCGACATCATGCCTTTCGACGGTCAGGAGGACAACATCGGAGAAACGGCCTTGTTCAACAAACAGGGCGGTGCTATTGCCTTCTTCGGTACCACACGTACCGTTTACCAACCCCAGAACAGACTCATGAATCTGGCATTTACACGTCAGGTACTGAGCCGTCATGAGGACGGGTTGCTGATGCCTATCGGCGAAGCCATCAGACGTGCAAAAGGAGAGTTGGTCACCACTGGCATCATCATTGGCTATCAGAAGAATGCACAGGGAGAACTAGTACCTATCTGGTCAACAGACAGGTCGGAGAACAAACTGCAATACTCGCTGTTGGGCGACCCTGCCATGCGTCTGGCACTGCCCACAGCCACCATCGTCGTAGACAGCATTAACCATACAGCCGTCAGCGACGACATACTGACGCTGAAAGCTGGTACAACGGCAACGATAACGGGGCGCGTACTGGACAGCAACCAGCAGACTGACAGCAGTTTCAGCGGTATCGTGAATGCGATGGTACGTGACGCCAAAGAACAGATTGTCTGCAAGATGAACGACACGTCGGAGACCGACATACCCTTTGTCTATTACGACCGTCCCAACACCATCTTCAATGGTAGCGACAGCGTCAGACATGGTCATTTCACCTTTACCTTCGTGGTTCCCAAGGACATCTCGTACTCAGACCAACAAGGTATCATCAACCTCTATGCCGTCAATAGCGATAAGACGACGACAGCAACCGGGCGCTTCGAACAACTGGTAATGAACGGAAAAGGCGAGGACAGCGGCAATCAGCAAGGTCCGAGCATCTACTGTTATCTGAACAGTACGTCGTTCGTCAATGGCGGCAATGTGAACAGCACACCTTACTTCATGGCTGAACTAGCTGATGAAGACGGCATCAATGCAGCAGGTAGCGACATCGGTCACGACATGCAACTCATCATCGATGGTAAGATGAGCAAGACATACTCGCTGAACGAATACTTCCAATACGACTTCGGAAGCTATACACGCGGAAAAGTAGGCTTCAGCATTCCCAAACTCGACTATGGTCAGCATCATTTATTGTTCCGTGCTTGGGACGTGATGAACAACTCGTCGACAGCCGAACTCGACTTCAACGTGGTGAAAGGCATAGAGCCCGTCTTCATCGATATGGACTGCACACCCAATCCCGCTACTACGAAGACGACGTTCCGCATCGTTCACGATCATGCCAACAGCGAGATAGAAGTAGTTCTTGACATTTTCGATATCTCAGGACGTCATCTATGGACCCACAGCGAGTCAGGAACCTCTAACGGCAACACGCTGACCATCGACTGGGACCTCTGCACCGACGGAGGACGTCGACTTCATACAGGCGTCTATCTCTATCGCATCCAACTGAGCAGCGAAGGCAGCTCGTACACGTCGAAAGCAAAGAAATTGATTATATTAACACATAAGTAATATAGGAATATGAAGACAAACATGAAGATAGTTTTTATGGCCATAGGCCTGCTCATGGGACTGACTGCACGTGCTCAGGATTCCAAGAGCCAGTTCCGTCCCATTGACCATGCCGTCATCTCACAGACCATCGCCCCAGATGCCCGTAGTGCCGGTATGGGTGACATCGGTGTTTCTACCGATCCCGACGTTAACTCACAGTACTGGAACCCCGCCAAGTATCCGTTCTGCATCAGTAAGGCCGGTATCGCACTCAACTACACCCCATGGTTGCGCCAGTTGGTTAACGATATCGACCTGGCTTATGTCGCAGGTTACTATCGCATTGGCGACTATGCTGCCATTAGCGGTTCGCTGCGTTACTTCTCGCTGGGTGAGGTTATGACGTCATTGGAAGAGAATGCCATGACGGTGAAACCCTATGAAATGTCACTCGACGTTGGTGCCTCACTGATGCTGAGTGAAAAGTTCTCTATTGCCGCCGCACTGCGTTGGCTTTATAGCGACCTGCGCTACGACTATACAGAAAACGCATCACCAGCCTCAGCCTTTGCAGCTGATTTGGCCTGCTATTATCAGAACTATCTGAACATCGGGCAACGCGAGTGTCAGTTAGGATTGGGTATGAACATTTCGAACGTCGGTTCAAAGATTACCTATTTTGGCGACGACCGTTCACAGTTCCTACCTGCTAACCTACGTCTGGGTGCCTCGCTAATGATTCCCGTCGACGAGTACAACCGCTTCTCCATAGCAGCAGAAGCCAACAAACTGTTGGTACCACTGGCACCGACAGAGGAGATGTGGAAGGCCGATGACCCTGATGGCACCATATACGGCAGTTTGGAAGCCTACGCACAGGAGAAGTATAACGATGTCAGCTCTATCTCGGGTATTTTCAAGAGCTTCAGTGATGCCCCTGGTGGTTTCAAGGAGGAACTGGAGGAAATCCAATGGAGCGTCGGTGCAGAATACGTCTATCACGACCAGTTCTCGCTGCGCGCCGGTTATCACCATGAGTCAGAAAACAAGGGTAACCGCACCTATTTCACCGTTGGTGGCGGCTTCCGCATGAATGTTTTCTCGCTCGACGTAGGTTATGTCATCGCGACAGCCAAGAGCAACCCGTTGGACCAAACGCTACGTTTCACGCTGGCATTTGACATGGATGGCATTAAGGACCTGTTTAAGAGATAAATCTCTATTTAAACTATAAACAAGAATATGATTAGAGTAGGAATGGGCTATGACGTCCACCAGTTAGTAAAGGGCCGCGACTTGTGGATAGGTGGCATCAAATTAGAACACGAATTAGGTTTGTTGGGACATAGCGATGCTGACGTACTGATACATGCTATTTGTGACGCCATCTTGGGTGCTGCCAACATGAGGGACATAGGCTACCACTTCCCCGACACGTCGGCAGAGACCGACGGCATGGACAGTAAAATCATCCTGAAGAAGACCATTGAACTGATAGCTACCAAGGGCTATCACTTGGTAAATATTGATGCTACCATTTGTGCCGAGCGACCGAAGATGAATCCGCACATCCCCACTATGCAGCAATGCATGGCCAACGTCATCGGCTGCGACCCCGACCAAATCAGCATCAAAGCCACCACAACCGAGAAGCTCGGTTTTACTGGACGTCAAGAGGGTATCTCTGCATACGCAGTGGCGCTTATTGAACGATAAGCGCCACATTACTATATAAAAAAACGTTGCTACTCATCAACGAGCGGCAACGTTCAAAAGCCTATGTTTAACTAAAAATCCTTTTCCAAATGAATCCAGCCTTTCGACTGGAGGACTGTCCTCAGACAGCATATATAACTAATACTAACCTTTTCGCTTTAAAAAGAAAGTTATGAGCGTCTCGCGACGACCACTGTTATCCTAACACATTTAAAACTTTCTTAATACCAATAACTAAAAACCTAAAACTATAAATATTACTACTAACCTAAAACAATCTATTAACTAGTTGCCCGACTTCACTTAGTCAAGCATTGTCTCTGTTTGACGATGCAAAGGTACAACGATTTTTCAAATTATGCAATACTTTTGATGTATTAAGTGTAAAAAAGCACCATATAATTGATTTAAATCAAGAGTTGTGTGCGATACCAAACAGAAATTAACACATTTATAGTCAAATGTGAATGGCTTTTAAGAATTAATCCGTACCTTTTCGTTTCACGAGAAGAAACTATCGTTCGACAATACAAAATAAATGCGCTTTTATTTTGTATTGTGCTCACTTATTCGTACCTTTGCATTGTATTATATAAATAAGGTATGCGAGTACTCATTGTCAACACGAGTGAACGAACCGGCGGTGCGGCCGTAGCAGCCAACCGTCTGATGGAAGCACTGAACAACAACGGTGTGAAAGCCAAGATGCTGGTACGCGACAAGGAAACCACTAATCTCTCGGTCTGCTCATTACCCCAGACGTGGCAGCTCCGCTGGCATTTTTTGTGGGAGCGTCTCTGCATTTGGCTGCATCTTCGCCTAAAGCGTAAACATCTGTTCGAGATTGACATTGCCAACTGCGGTTCGGATATTACCAAACTTCCGGAATTCAAGGAGGCCGACGTTATTCACCTGCATTGGATTAATCAAGGAATGCTTTCGCTGAAAGGCATCCGTAAAATCCTGCTATCAGGCAAACCCGTTGTCTGGACCATGCACGACATTTGGCCTGCCACCTCCATCTGCCATTACGCCCGAGGATGCGAACAATATCATACAAGTTGTGATAAATGCCCTCTGTTGCCTAGAGGCAGTCTGGCTCAACGGATATGGAATAAAAAAGAACGTACACTATGCGGTCAGCGTATCACTTTCGTTTGCTGTAGCCAATGGTTAGCAGAAGAAGCCAAGAAGAGCGGGCTGCTGCGTAATCAACATATAGTCAGCATTCCCAATGCCATCAACACGAAGATCTTCCACCCAATAGACAGGTTGCAAGCACGCCAAGCATTAGGCCTGCCCAAAGCACAACACATCATCCTCTTCGTTTCTCAACGCGTCACCGACCCACGCAAGGGCATCAGCTATTTTGTCGATGCTATCAACAAATTGATTAGCGAACACCCTGACATGCAAAAGAATACAGGTATCGCTATTTTGGGTGGTCACGCTGAGGACGTTGCGGCACAACTGGCATTGCCTTCCTATCCGCTCGGCTACATCAGCGACCCAAAACGTATTGTTGAAGTGTATAATGCAGCAGATGTCTTCGTACTACCATCCTTGGAAGATAATCTGCCCAACACCATAATGGAGGCAATGGCTTGTGGTGTACCTTGCGTTGGATTCCGTGTGGGGGGCATTCCAGAGATGATTAACCACCAAGAGAATGGCTACGTCGCCGCATTCCAGGACGCTGCCGACTTGGCACAGGGTATATACTATGTGTTGGCAGAAGCCGACCAACAGGCTCTAAATCAAGCATGTCTACACAAAGTCACACACTGCTACTCGCAGCAAAGCGTCGCTAACCGCTATATTGAAGAATATCAAAAACGTTTGCAACCCCTAACGATGAAACGATGAATCCCGTCACACAAATGATCCTGCTCTCAGCATCGACATTGCGCATGCTGCCACATATCGCCATCTTCCTTGTGAAGAGAAGAACGATAGCTGATGACCTATTAAAGGTCCAAGACGGCAAGGCTACCGTTTTGAATTTCATCAAGGCCTGCACTCGTGAACGCACGTTCCGCAATCTTTTCTATTATAGAATAGGAGAATACCTCTCTGCTCCAATTCGGTGGCTTTTGCCTCCAGAACGCACACTGAATATCTGGTGTCCGTCCATTGGTCCTGGTGCCCACTTCGAACACAACTATGCCACCTATCTCAATGCCGAGAGCATCGGTAAGGACTTCTATTGCCTGCAACTCGTCACATTGGGCAACGGAAAGGGTGGCCGACCCACTATTGGCGACCACGTGAGCATCTATACCGGTGCCATCATTTATGGCGGCATCCGCATTGGCAATAACGTCAAAATTGCAGCCGGTTCCGTCGTTTTCAACGACATTCCCGACAACTGCATCGTCGCTGGCAATCCTGCGAAAATCATTAAGACGCTATCATTATGAGAAATAAGGCATAAGACATGATTCGATTTTCAATAGTAACTATAACCTATAATGCCGAGAAGGTATTGCAACGCACGCTCGACAGTGTTCGCAGCCAGACCTATGAAGGTGTGGAACACCTGATAGTCGACGGTGCCTCGAAAGACCAGACGCTGGCGATAGTCGAGCAATACAAGCAACAAAGTGACGTCTCCGACAATGGGCATAAGGTCATCATACAGTCAGAACCCGACCACGGCATCTACGACGCCATGAACAAAGGTCTGACACAGGCTTCGGGCGATTACATCGTATTCCTGAATGCTGGCGATAGCCTTCCTACAGCTTATACTCTTGAGGAAATCGTGCATCATTGTCGACTAAACGAGTTTCCTGAAAACGAACAGCCTGGTGTACTCTATGGCAATACCGACATCGTCGACGCTGAAGGCCGTTTCCTGCATCCCCGTCGCCTGCAGCCCCCCGAAACACTCACGTGGCGGTCGTTCCGTCACGGTATGCTCGTTTGCCATCAGGCTTTCTATGCCCGCACCGACATTGCCAAGAACACGCAGTATGACACCCGCTACCGTTTCTCTGCCGATGTCGACTGGTGCATCCGAGTCATGAGGGAAAGCGAACGCATGGGGCTTTCGCTATGCAATACCAGGATGGTTGTGGCTAACTATACAGAAGAGGGAGCCACGACAAAAAACCATCGTGCCTCCCTTTTTGAGCGTTTCGACGTCATGCGCCGCCATTATGGTCTGTTGACTACTATCGCCATGCACATCTGGTTCGTCGTCCGTTCTTTCCGTTAATCGGTAAAGTAGCAATTTCTTCCATTTTGGAATTTTTTTTGCAGAAATAGGAACAACCTAACAAATTTTTTCCTATATTTGCAGAGTCATTATGTATTGAGTATTAACTTAAAACGATAAACTATGAAGGAAATACGTAAAAACAGGCTGTTAGCTATTAGCAGTTCTCTCTTAAAGAGTGTGGCGTTGCGAGGGCTGTTGCTCACCATGTTCTTGCCGCTTACGGCAATGGCTTATGAGGTGACGGTGGCTGACGTTAACGGCAACGAGCTTACCTACAGCTATGACTCGGCTGACGGTCCCGCCACGTTTACGCGCATCAAGACCTATAGTGCCGACGCAGCCAAGGCAGGTCACATCGTCATTGCCGACCGCGTGACAGACAGTGACGATAACAGTCACGACGTGCTTTACATTAGTGGCAATGTCTACAACCGAGGCGATATTGTCAGTATCGTATTCGGATCGAACATCATTGCCACGGGTGGTGCCGACGGTACAAGCAGTGATGCTTTCTACAACTGCAAAAAGTTGGAAAGCGTGACGCTGAACAGCAAGTTGCAAATACTGGGACAGTACACGTTTCAGGCTTGTAGCAATCTGACCTCCATCAATCTGGGAGAAGCCACCAGTCTGACGGAAATCCGCAAGCAATGCTTCGAGAACTGTGACCGGTTGCGTAGTCTTGTTCTGCCGAAGAGTGTGACGACACTGGGTGACGCCGTCTTCGACAACTGTGACTCGTTGCGCACCTTCACCTTTGCCGACGGTTCGGCGCTGACCGCCATTCCTTATAACACCTTTGCCGGTTGTGGCAGTTTGCAGAAGATAACCATTCCTGATGGTGTGAAGACCATTGGGCAGGGAGCTTTCTATTATGACCAATCGTTGACGGAGATTACCTTCGGAACGGGGCTCACCGAGTTTGCCAACGACTATTACATGTTTTATAATTGTCCTTTGACGAAGATGGTGCTGCCAGGTGCTAATTTTCCGTTGAAGCGTGAATACGCCCTGGCCGACGGTATTGTGCTATATGTGCATCCCGACCTGTTTGACACCTATCGTAACAGCGACTATACCAAGAACTGCCGCGTCATCCCCATTGGTCAGCAGACCGTGTTTGCCGTCACCACCGACGCAGGCGGACAACTGGGTGGCAAGATAGAGGCGCAGGGCGACCCCAACAACGTGCTGGAGCTGACCGTCACGGGACCTATTGACGGTACCGACATCGACTATCTGCACGGCTATCTGCCCAACCTGAAGGTGCTGAACCTGACCGACGCCCGTATCGTGGCAGGTGGCGACAGCTACCACCAATGGGAAGTCTCTGCCAACGGAACGGCAACGCAGAACACCTATTATGGTCCTTGGAATACGCAGGACGACGTGGTGGGCCATGCCATGTTCTACAACATGCCGTCGCTGACCAGCATCTCACTGCCGAAGGGTACGACCAAGATAGGCGAGTATGCCTTGGCACAAGACCGTAACACGAACTACCGACTGGCACATGTCGATATTCCTGCCAGCGTCACGACCATTGCCAAATATGCCTTCCATTACACTGGCATTACGGAGGTTACTGTGCCGTCGGGTGTGACGCGTATCGAGGAAAACACCTTTGCCAACTGCCGTAAGATGCAGCGTGCCGTACTTCCCGACGCCGTCACCTTCATCGGCAATTCGGCCTTCAGCGAGTGTCAGGAGTTGCAGGATGTCAATATCCCTGCCAACGTGGAGACCATTGATCAGTATGCCTTTTATAATAATAAGGTACGCACAACGCCCATTGTGCTGCCTGCTACGCTGAAGACCATTGGCTATCGTGCCTTTATGTATAACAGCAAGGTGGAGAGTATTACCTTCAGCGAGGGGTTAGAGACCATTCGCGGCTATGCTTTCAGCAACTGTAATGCCGTCAAGGCCCTTGTATTGCCTGAGAGTCTGACGAAGCTGGAGAATAACGCTTTCGAGGGTTGCGACTCTCTGACGGAGTTCCGCTTCCCTGCCAACATCAAACAGGTGCCTGGCGGCATTCTCTACCACTGCGACAAGCTGCAGAAGGTGGTGCTGGCAGAAGGAACCACCAGCATTGACAACTATGCTTTCCAGTACTGTACGAAGCTGTCGGAGATGAACCTGACTGAACAGACGTCGCTCACCAAGACGGGTATCTATTGCTTTGCCAATACGGGGTTCACCACGGTGACCTTGCCTAACAGCATCACCAGCATGGATTATAGCGCCTTCCGTTCGTGTGAGCAACTGACCAGCATCAACGTGCCGACACAGCTGACCACCGTACCGTACGACTTTGTGGCCTACTGTCCAAACCTGACCAGCGTCCAGATGCACGACGGCATTCGCGTCATCGGACATTATGCTTTCCTCGACTGCAAGTCACTGACGAACATTGATCTGAACGACCAGATTACCGACATTGAGTACGAAGCTTTTAATAGATGTGAAAGCTTGGAACTCAACAAGCTACCTGAAGCCCTGGTAAATATCGGCAGCTCGGCGTTCCGCGACAATCAGAAGATGACAGGCAAGCTGGTTGTTCCCACAAGTGTGAAAAAGATAGACAGTGAAGCCTTCCGCGAGACGAATATCTCCGCCGTGGAGTTGCCTGAGGGTATCACCTCGTGGGGCACAGCCCTCTTCTACAATTGTACATCACTGACCAGCGTTCAGCTGCCTAAGGACATCAAGCGCATTACCAACAGCATGTTCCAGTACTGTACAGCCTTGGAGCAGATAGAGCTTCCCGACAGCTTGAAGGAGATAGGCAATTCAGCCTTCGACAGGTCGGGACTGACCACTATCACCCTACCCGACTCTTTGGTGAAACTGGAGTCATACGCTTTCTCTAACACGCAACTGCGGTCGTTCACTGTTCCCGACGGCATCAGGGGCGACCAGCCCGGTTCGTACGTCGCTGCTGGCTGTAAGCGGCTGAAGGAAGCTTCTTTGGGACGCAACCAAGACTATACGACCATTACCAGCTTTACCTTCTTCGACAGTTGCGACTCGTTGAAACTGCTGCGTGTCTATGCCGGTATGCCTCCGAAGTGCAATTCTTGGTACTTGCGCTATCGCCAGAACTGCGTGCTGGAAGTTCCCGAAGATGCTGTTGACCTTTACAAGGAGACCGACATCTGGAAGGAGTTCAAGGAGATTCGTGGCTTCGAATCAGGCGACGTGCTCAACGACCTCGACTTTGCCGTCTTGAAGAACCTCTATCGCACCCTCGACGGTAAGAACTGGAAACAGCCTTGGGACCTCACGAACAACCACCGTTCCATGGGTAAGTGGTATGGTGTGTTGACCGTTGGCGACTACATCACAGAGATTGACCTCAGCGGTCAGGGACTGCAGGGTGAACTGTCCGACTCGCTGTTCCTGCTCTCGCGTATCGAGGTGTTGAACCTCAGCGATAATCACATCAAGGCCGACCTCACCACGCTGTTGGCTAAGCGCGCAGCGAACACGACGCTGACCCAACTCAACATGATGGGCAATGAGCTTTCGGGCGACATCTATCCCTTTGCCTCGAAACTACCCAACCTGACCAAGCTCGACCTCAGCTACAACCAGTTAACGGAAGTCTCGCAGCCTATGTCACGCGAGAAGCTCGACAACGGTAATTTCTATCGTGGCTTTCAGTTTGTCGACTATCATACAAAGCAGGTCGTCGAGGGAGCACCGGTCATTGATATCACGCCCGGCATTCCCGCTACGATTGAGAGCAATACGCTGCAGACCTACCGTCACGAGTATGGCGACTATAACTTCACCTTCAGCGACCTCTATCGTCACTACCTCGACAAGAATGACTCCTGGACAACGTCCGACTGGGAACTGAGCAAGAACAATGAAGGCTTGTGGGACCTCTATTCGGGCTGGTATAACCGTGCGTTGCGAGCTCCGAAGGGTGTGCCCGTTATCTATACACATGGGCAACCTTGGTATAGTCACCTAACGTACATCATCCGTTTCGATTGGAAGGACGGTGACACCAATGCCGACCAGACGGTAGATGTTACCGACCTCCAGAGCATTATCTACTATGCGCTCAATGACAGCAAGGCCGATGAACAGATGTTCAACTTCACCGCTGCTGATGTCAACAGCGACGAGAAGATTAACGTCAGCGACATTGTGGGTAGTGTCGACTACATCCTCAACTATGTAGAGACTGCTCACGCGCAGGTACCTTATTATTATAATAGGGCACCAGCCAGTCAGCAAAATATCCTCAGCATTGACGGCAACAATATCGTGTTGACCCATGCTGATGCCGTTGCCGCCCTGCAGCTCACCATCACAGGTGTCGCTCTTGGCCAGTTGCGTGTCAGCGAGGCTTTGAAGAGCCAGTTCTCCGTTGCTTTGCGCGAGGTCGACGGTGGTGTCCGTATGGTAGTATATTCGGCTGATGGTCAAGCCCTTACACCTGGCATCCATCAGTTGCTGACCGACCTGCCCGCAGGTACCGAAGTGACCGACGTCCGCTTGTCTGACGCTCAGGCTCGCCACCTGGATATTGCCAATGAAGGTGGCCTCACCGGCATTCACTCTATCATGTCCGAACAGCTTATCGACAGCGAAGCTCCCGTCTTCGACCTCAACGGTCGTCGCTTAGGTGCTTGGGATACGTTGCCCGAGGGTGTCTATGTGATTCGCATGAATGGCAAGCAATATAAAGTGAAGAAGTAGCGGGCTGCGCCCTAAATGATAAATGACAAATGATAAATGATACGACTATGAGATACATCAGATTCCAATTATTAGCCGTTGGCCTTTGGCTGTTAGCTATGGGCAGCTTGGCGCAGACAAACGTGCTGCGCGTGCAGTCAGAAAAGTGCCCTGCTGGCAAGACGCTCAGTCTGCCCATCGTTATGGAGAACGAGAGCGACATCACAGGTGTGCAGTTCGACCTCTCCATACCTTACGAATTGGTTGCCGACGAAGCGGGCAATCTGCCTGTCACGTTAGCCCAGAACCGCGCACCTTACCACAAGGTGGCAACCAAGTATCGCGGCAGTGAGTGGCGTGGTGCCAATAATCATGGTGGTGTGAACTACTATCACGTCTACCGCATCATCGTCTATAGCGACAAGAACGACCTGATTATCGACAATAGCGGTACGCTGCTGACGGTTGACGTGCCCCTGTCGCCCGACGCTGCCAATGGTGCCGTGTTCCCCATCTACCTGTTGGACAAAAGCGTGACGCTCTCCGACCGTCAGAAGCAGAACGTGCTGACCAGTCAGGAGGATGGCACCATCACCGTCGAGGTTATTCCGCGGCCCGACTTGCAACCCACCGACGTCACTTTCGAACCCTCGACCGCTAATCCAGAGGGCGAACTCACCGTGAAGTGGAAGGTCGCCAACATTGGTCAGGTGGCTACCGAGGCTGGCTGGAGTGAGCAGATTGCGCTGGTGGCCCTGACGGGCGGTGTGACGAAGCAGATTGCCACCACCTATTACGACCAGACGTTGTCGGCAGGTGGCTCTGTCAGTCGCGAGACAAAGGTTGTGCTGCCTGCCCTGTTGGGTATCGACGGCCTCGCTAAGGTGCAGGTAACGGTGATGCCCAACGAGAATGCCGGCGAGCATCCCTCGTTGCGCGACAATAACGTGGCAACGGGTAGCAGCAACCTCACTGTCGGCAAGCGACTGACGCTCGAGCTGACACCCCAGCGCCTTGTCGAAGGTTACAACCAGCGCATCAGTTGCAAGCTGAGCCGTTCGGGTCGTTGGCAGAACATCCGTAGCTTCACGCTCAAGACCAACGACACGCGTCTGCAGATTCCCAACAGCGTGACGATTCCTGCCAACCAGTCGGGCGTTGTATTCTACGCTACCCTCGTCAACAATACCGAACTGGATGCCGACTCTGTGGCAACCATCACCGCCAGTGGCGACGGCTATGACGCCGTGACGTCGAGCATCATTATCGAGGACGACGAACTGCCTGCCCTGAAGCTGACGGCCTCGAAGAGCGACATCAATGAGGGTGAGACATTCCAGCTGACGCTGACGGTCGATAAAGCCCCGAAGAACGATGTGGCGGTGAAGCTGACCAGTGAAGACTCAAAGCGTTTCCAGTATCCGCAGGAGGTGACGATTCCTGCTGGTCAGACGTCCGTCACCATCAATGTGACAGCCGTCCAGAACGAGGTGCCCAACTTAGAGCAGGCCAACAAGTTTACCGCCTCTGCTGCCCGCTACGAGAAGGGCGAGGTCATTGTGGTGCTGAAGGACGACGATATGCCGTTGCTGACGCTGACGCTGACACCCAACGTGGTGAGCGAACAGGCAGGTCCTACGGCCGTTGCTGCCGTGCTGACACGTACCGGCAAGACGGACACGAAGATCACCGTCCGCATCAGTGACGACTCGAATGGCGGGCTCTACTATCAGCACAAGTCAATAGAGATGGCTAAGGGCGTCGAGACCGTCAACTTCAATCTCGGTCCTGTGGACAATACCATCAAGGAAGGCGACCGTACCTATACGCTGACAGCCGGTGTCTGGGTGTCGTCGTGCGGCTGTGCCTCATCGGGCGAACAGGCAGGCAACGTGTCTGCCAAGCTGACCGTACTCGACAACGACGGTGCCTCGCTGGCAGTCACGTCGCAACAGAGCACCGTGAAGGAGGGTGACGCGACGAAGCTGACCATTACCCGCAACACCGTCGACGACGTCAGCCAACCGCTCGCAGTGACGCTGAGCAGCGACTATGACGCGGAGCTGACCTATGAGCATAACGTGACCATTCCTGCCGGACAGACGTCCGTCGAGGTGGCTGTGCAGACGAAGAAGAACGACTTCAGCGGCGACTCGCACACCGTCATCTTCACCGTTGCTGCCGAGGGCTTCGGCTCCGGCACGTGCTTCCTGCTCGTGACCGACCAGACGCTGCCCGACGCACGCATCACCAGTCTGACCGCCGACGTGCAGAAGGCCGTTATAGGCAGTCCTGTTACGCTGACAGCCGTTGTGGCCAACGAAGGTGCCTTTGTGCTGCAGAAGGAAACACCGGTGACGTTCTACTTAAAGGGAACGTCGAAAGCTGTGGCTACGCTCTACACCACTCAGGATATTCCCGTGGGCGGTTCGGAAACGCTGACACGCATGGTGACGCTGCCCGACAAGGTGTCCGACTGTGTCTATTATGCTGTCGTCAACGAGGCACGTACCGTTACCGAGTTAGTCTATACCAACAACACCTCTGCCGAGGTTGTTGTCAATGCCATTTCACCCTTCACGGCTACCGTGCAGACCGATAAGACGGTGTATCGTCAGGGCGACTTGGTGACCATCACGGGTCAGATTAGCGGTGAGCGCACTGCCAACGCCGATATTGACGTGTACTTGGTCAATGCCGGTGCCCGTGAAGTCAAGCAGACGACGACCGATGCCGAGGGACGCTTCAAACTGGATTGGCAGCTCTATGCCCTGCAGTCTGGTCACTTCGCGGCAGGTGCCTGCTTCAAGGACGATCCTACCACTGAGGAACAGGCTGCCTTCGACGTCTACGGACTGAAGCGTGCTGATAATGGCTATATCACCTGTGATGTGACCATTGGCGAACCCAAGAATGGTGTCATCCGATTGGAGAATGCCGGTACGCTGCCGTTGAGCGGTGTCACGACCGAGCTGCTGAATGTTCCTGAAGGCTGTAATGCCGAGTTTACCGTTGCGTCGGATATCGCCGGCGGTGCTACGGTCGATATGACCTATCGGATATCCGGTACCACACCCACTGAGGGCAACGACTGGCAAGTGTTCAAGGTACGCATCACCTCTGCCGAGGGTGCCTGTCTGGAAGTGCCCATCCACTACTACGCCCGTCTGGCTACGGGTAACCTCGTGGTCGAGTCGCAGAACCTTGTGACGACGATGAACAAGGATACAGGCCGTGACTACAGCTTCTTTGTTACCAACAACGGTAAGGGTAATACTGGCAAGATTACGCTGGCCCTACCCGACTGGATGAAGGCATTGACGGGTGTGACAATGGCTGGCTTGAACCAGAACGACACCGCTAACGTGGTATTGCGCCTGATGCCTACCAGCGATATGCAGCTGAACGTGCCCGTCACGGGTCGTATGGGTATCAACTGCGAGAATGGTAACGGTACCTACATCAACTTCACCATCACGCCTGTCAGCGACCAGAAGGGCACGCTGACGGTCGACGTGACCGACGAGTTCACCTATTATACTGAAGAGAAGCCGCACGTTGCCGACGCTGAGATTGTGTTGCGCAATCCCGTTACGGGTGCCCTCGTCGCTCAGGGAAAGAGCGGGGCTGACGGTCTCTACAGCATTGAGTTGCCCGAAGGCTACTACGAGTTGAACGTCACTGCCGACAAGCACGACGCCTACAAGAACAACATTTCCGTCGATCCGGGAACCACCACCTATAAGACCGTCAACCTGAGCTATCAGGCTGTCAGCGTCAGCTGGGATGTCGTGGAGACTGAGGTCGAGGATGAGTATAACATCGTGACCACCGTACAGTATGAGACCAATGTCCCGATGCCTGTCGTGGAGACCATCCAGCCCGACGAGGTTGAGGTCACACAGTTGGGTGTCGGCGAGAGCATCATCTACTATGCCGTGCTGACCAACAAGGGACTTATCACTGCCGAGAATGTAGGCTATAACATTCCTGAGATTGCCGGCAACTATCGTTGGGAGCCGCTGGTCGAGCATACCGGTATGACCCTTGCCCCACAGCAGAGCTACGTCATTCCCGTGAAGGTGACCCGTATAGAGGAGGCTTCTGCGGCCATGCGTCGTGCTGCCTCTGACAATGGCTGTCATCAGGCGTCAGAGACGGTCTATGAGTGGAAGTGCGGCAATGACGGCAAGAAGCACAAGTATCCCAAGACCATCAAGTATGATGTCTGTCCTTCTGGTGCTGGCTCCGGTTCCGGCGGCTACGGCGGCGGAGGCGGTGGCCTTGGGGGGCCGAACGGCGGTGGTGGCGGCAGCTTCTATACGTCCAGCTCTAACAACAATTCCAGAACCACTACTGACGATTGTAGCCCGTGTCTCGACAACATTGGCAATGCCATAGCTGATGTCGTCGACTGTCCGATGGGCTTTGCCGGTACGCTGGGTTGTTGCTGGGGTGTCAGTCACGGTGTTTACAGCTTCTTCCAGATTAGCACAGGATGGGATGCCTTCTGGTGGACGGCAGGAGCCATCAACACCGTCGTCGGATGTCTTCCTATTCCGGGTCTTTCACTCATCACGGGTTCTATCGGTTGCGCCTTGGCAGCTATCGACATGATTCGTGGTTGTGGTGCTCCTGCCCCACCGCCCGCTGGCGACTATAACAGTGGCGGCAATTCTGGTGGCAATCCTGGCGGAAACGCAGGTGGTAACGACGACAAGAAGTCACCGGTGCTCAAACGTACGCAAGAGATGTCACCCAACCTGCCCCAGTGGGTTCGTGAGTTCCTGGAGCGTATAAAGCCTGCCGAGGACTATATGCTTGCCTACAAGACCGTATTCGACGAGTTCTTCGGCTCATACGCTTGGGAGGACCATGCTTCTTTCGAGGAGATACATAACCTCTTGACGGCTATGAACAAAGCTTCGGAACATGGTCACTTCAATGCCGACGACCTGCGCTCCTACAAGCCTGAAAACATCAGCGACACGCAGTTCGACAAGTTCATTGAACGTGCCAATGCCGTCATGGATTATAAGGACAAGGGTACGACGTCTGACAACATGATTCATCCCGAGATCATTGAAGCTCAGTTGGACATCATGGACCAGGCCAACGCTACGGCCCGTGAGAAAGGCTATGAGAGTGTCGGTGAACTGCTGACCACTGAGTTCAACCAGTTCACGAAGAAGATGATGGAGGGAAGCAACAGCACGTGTGCTACCATCACCCTCCAGATTAAGCAGACCATGACGATGACGCGTCAGGCCTTCCGGGGCACGCTGACCATCACCAACGGTAATGCTGATACGGCCATGCGCGACATCAAGCTGAAGCTGAAGGTCACCAACCTTCAGAGTGGTGTGGTGGCTACAGCCAAGGAGTTCGAGATGCACACCGAGTCGCTCGTGGGCTTCAAGGGCGAACTGCCGATGGATGCCGGCTGGCATCTGGGTGCCGACAGCACGGGTACGGCTACCATCTTGTTCATCCCGTCGAAGTACGCCGCTCCTGAGGAGCCTGTAGAGTACAGCTTCGGAGGCACCTTGTCGTATGTCGAGCCGAACACCGGTCTTGAGGTGACCCGCGAGCTCTACCCCGTCACGCTCACCGTCAAGCCTTCGCCCGAACTCGACCTGACGTACTTCATGCAGCGCGACATCATGGGTGACGACGCCCTCACCGAGGAGGTCGAGCCTATGGAGCCTTCCGAGTTTGCACTCATCATCAACAACAAAGGCAATGGCGACGCTACCAATGTGAAGATGGTCACCAACCAGCCCGAGATTATCGACAACCAGAAGGGCTTGCTCATCGACTTCGAGTTCCTGAGCTCGCAGCTCAATGGTCAGGACAAGACGCTGGCACTGGGTCAGGCCATTCCTACCGACTTCGGCACCATTCCTGCCCATACGCAGGCTTACGCACAGTGGTGGCTGCAATCGACGCTGCTGGGTCACTTTGTCAAGTACGACATTGAGGCTACCCACGTCACCAGCTATGGCAACGAGAACCTGTCGCTGCTCGACCAGGTCACCATCCATGAGCTGATTCGTGGCTTCACGCCGTCACCACTCGGTGCTCAGACGCCATCTGCCGGTCGTGCCTTCCTGGTCAACGACGTGACGGACGCTGACGACACCCCCGATGCTATCTACTTCACGGATGCCACACAGGATGCTGTCTATGAGTTGGCCAGCGCTACCCTCGACAAGCAGAGCGACACCGAGTATCACCTGACGCTGGTGCCCACGCAGGCTGGTTGGAGCTATGGCAACCTGATGGATCCCACGGTGGGTCGTCAGAAGCTGACGAAGATTGTACGCAAGAGCGACGGTGCAGAGATGAACCTCGACAACCTGTGGCAAACCAACCGCACGCTGCGTGACGGTCTTGACCCGGTGAAGGAGAACCGCCTGCACTTCGTGGCCAACATGTCTATCAATGGCGAGACGTTCATACTGACCTTCGCATCCAAGCCCGATGTCGAGCTGGCTGTCAAGGAATTTGTAGGCGTTCCCAAGGAGGGCACCGTCGCTACGGAACCTGTCAAGCAGCTCACCGTACGCTTCAACAAGGCCATCGACGCCTCGACATTCACCACCGACGACGTCACGCTGGCCCTTCAGGGTAAGCAGCTCGACGCCTCGAAGGTGGTCATCACGAAGGATAACGATACGGACTATACGCTGAATCTGGAGGCTGCCACGGGTGGCGACGGCTACTATGTGCTGACCGTACAGACCGCCCAGATTACCGATACTGAGGGCTTCAACGGCGCTGTCGGCAAGCAGGCCACATGGGTACAGTTTGCCGGAGGCAAGGTGACGCTGGCCGTCAAGGCCGAACCTGCCGAGGGTGGTAGCGTCACGCCTGCGTCTGGTCAGTACGACTTCGGTCAGACAGTCAATTTGCAGGCTGTTGCCGCCGAGGGTTACGACTTCGTACGCTGGATAGAAGGTGACAAGGCACTGAGCGATTCCGCTAACTACATCTACGCCGTACAGGGCAATGCCGACCTCACTGCCGTCTTCACGCCCAAGTACTTAGACGTCACCGTCAGCTACGACGAGCGTGGCGGTAGCGTCACGGGTGGCGGCACGGGTCGCTATACCTATGGCACCGAGCTCACGCTGACCGCTACGCCGCTGTCTGGCTGGCAGTTCGACGGCTGGACGGTGGACGGCAAGGCTGTCACTACCGATCTGTCTTCAACGTTCAACGTTCAATCGTCAATGACCATCCAGGCCGTGTTCACCGAACAGCCTGCTGGCTTGCTCTCAGGTCGTGTGACACGCGACACTGACGACGTGCCCATTGGCGGTGCTAAGGTCATCCTGCGCTGTGGCGACGTCAGCTATGCTGCCACCACCGACACCTATGGCTACTACCAGCTGCGTGTCGAGGACAAGAGTCTCACCTACGACCTGCTGTGTCAGGCCGATGGATTCATGTGGAGTCCTACCGCTCAGATATGGTTCGACGAGACCGAACAGACCAAGAACTTCTCGTTGCTCCGTGGTGCGACGGTCGTCATACCCGCTGAGTGGGCGTGCACCTTCTCGTCGCCCGTACCTGTCACGCCGACCACCGAGGGTGTCAGGGTGTGGTATCTCAGCAAGTACGACCAGCAGAGCTTCGTCGTCGATGAATACACCGAGGCCACCATTCCTGCTGGCGAGGGCGTCATCCTGTCGGGTTCACCCGGTCAGCGCATTGATTTGGCTGAGGCAGCTGCCGTCAACCCCATCATGGGCAACATGCTCATCGGTACGCCTACCGCACCCTATGTCGTCAGCGACGACGCTGTCTATAAGATGGGTGAAGGCACCAGCGACGTTGCCAAGTTCTATCTGATGGCCAAGGACGAGGTCGTACCAAAGGGCAAGGCCTACTGCCAGTACACGCTCAGCAGTCAGGCAGCAACGGTGGACATCATCTGGAGTGCCGCCTCGCTCATCAATGCCGTGCTGCGCGACATCAACGACCCCGATACGCCACACTTCGACCTGCAGGGCCGTCGCATCTACAAGACCGATGCCGATACCCGCGACAAGAAGATTCACGTTGTCAAGGGGCGTAAGGTCATCATCAAGTGAGCGATTCCTTATTGCAATCAATAGAAACGCAAAAAGTTATAAGGCTGGAAGTCATCATGCTTCCAGCCTTATTTTCTCGATGTTACTTGTCAAAAAAATCGGTCAAGGGTGTCACAGAGCACAAAGCACAGTTTCCTCAGGGCCGTTACAGATAACAGATAACAGTTTTGTTGGGGAGCCGATTGTCTTTCCTGATTTCGGTTTGACAAATAAAATCAGTAAATCAGATATCAGTTTTGTTGGGGCTCAAACGCTTGTGTAAGTAGGTTTTGTTGAAATTAGTTATATTACTATATATAATATATATATTATATATAGTAATAAATATTTTACTTCCTAATACCACTGCTCATAGAATAAACTGATTTTTGATTTATTGATTTAAGCGGATGCGCTTTGTAAATAATTTTTCTTTCACATGGCAACTGCATGATATTAACCCTTTTAATTCCTGATTCCATCCAACGCAACAAAAAAACGCTCTGAAATCGCCGATTTTAACTCTCAACCGGTAGACGGGCGGTTTACTTCCCAACGACCGGCCGCTTAGTTCCTTTGGACCGACCGCTTAGTTCCTTTGGGCGGAGGGCCCAAAAGAAAAAGGGCACAAGAGGTTAGATTCCTCCGTGCCCTTTTTTGGTGTTCCATCGTGATTACCTCTCGACGAAACGGGTTATTGTTTCCTAATCAACCAGTAATAAAGGAAATAATCATAGATATAGTATTTCCCATTATCGTTTGAGACAATGTCTTTATCCTGCAGGGCAGACAAAGATCTTTGCACTGCGCTGGCCGAGGAAAGATGATACTTCTTAATGAACTCTCCGCTTGTTGGTTGAACGTTCTTACCTGCATGGGCCAAAGCGATGAGCAATGCTTTTTGTTTGGCGGATAGCCTTGCCAGTAAGTCCTGATAGGTGTCATCTTTTTCTTCTATGGCATAACCGATAGCGATTTCAACCTCATTGATACCACACGGGACGTCTTTTTCCGCCATTGCAAATAGTTCGTTGCATATCTTTTGTATGTACCAAGTAGTACCTTCAAATTTCTCATAAATATAGCTAATGGCTTCATTCTCTATCTGCAACCCGCCCTGTTCAAAATGTTCTCTAATAAATGAAATATATGAATCAAGAGTTATCGGTTTTAATGATATTGTAGATGCACTTTGGTAGAATGGCCTGGCTGGTGACGAGAACATCTCACCCATCATGTGACGTTTGGACCCGGAGAAAACGAATCTTGCATTATTACAATTTTGAATATAAGTGCGCAACAAGGCTTCTACATTCTGCTCAGGATAATCCATGATGGTTTGGAACTCATCGATGGCCACAATGCAAGGCTTGTCAGCAGAACCCAGATATTGGAAAATCTCATCAAGAGACACCTTTGGCGACTGTATATCACCGATTTGAAGATTCCAACTCGGTTGTCCTAAAGCATCAAGTGTAATACCTGTTCGCAATGAAGCGGCAACCTGTATAAAACGTTCCCAAGCTTTTCGCTCTTTCGATTTCAGAACGGAAAGAATCACCCTTCCCATTTCATAAATCAGTTCGGACAATGACTTGGTGGCGTAGATATCCACAAGAAACAGATAATAGTCTTTCTGCAGTTTCTGTTGGGCAAAACAGTGTCGTATAAGTCCTGTCTTACCCATTCTTCTTGGCGACATCAAGGCTACGTGATTGCCATTCACCAACAGTGATGTCAAGCGTTTGGTCTCTTCCACTCTGTCGCAGAAGTACTCAGGCCCGTTATAGCCATAGGTCAGAAATGGATTCTTCATATTCTCATTACCATTATTGTTGTATTCTGGGTGCAAAGATAACAATAATTCTTCAATTATACAAATTTGCGTTACGCATTTTTGTATAATCTGTTAATCATTTAAAACATTATTATTATACAAAAGGGGAAAAGGGCACAAGAGGTTAGATTCCTTCGTGCCCTTTTTTTGTTGTTCCATCGTGATTACCTCTCGACGAAACGGGTTATTGTTTCTGTTGTTGTGTTAGTTTGCCGTTTTTGTGCGCCGCGAAGACGGGCGGAAGAACTTGGTTCCTTACCTATCAGGGTTATAGACACACCATAGGTGTCTCCATCTATCAAATATCCTGTTCTATTTGCTTTCCATGTAGACCATTCTTTATGAGTACTATCATAACGACGATAGTCTTCTGTATGTTGATATGAGAAGCTATCCATCTTTACTCCATTATGACTTAAGAGACCTCCACCAGCAACAAACCAATCCCAAGTAATCGTATTATCAGAACCTTTTTGTGATTTGTCAAATTTTACATTATCAGAAATACTCAAACTATATTTCGTGCTTAAATTATGAGTACCAACGTCAGGATCAGGATATTCTTGATTATCCTGATCATCGAAAGACATTGAAATATTTGTGATGTAAGTATCGTGGAAATACTTGTCAAATAAAGTATTGCCATTCCAACCTTCAACACCTGTAATATTCATAATATCAAATGACACATTTAAATGGCAAATATCTGTATGTTTAGAATAATCATTAGTCAACTCTTCATTGACATAGAATCTTCCAGTAACATGCATGCTATTTCCATTTCTTGTCACAGTGAGGTCTTTAATTATATCACTATCTCTAATTCCATATGTTATCAGACTACCACTACCCCATCCGGTACCTTCTATCCAGTCGCGAGAGGAATCCTGTTCATCTGAGTGTCTCGTTTCATAGATATGATAGTCACCATTGACTCCAACAGATACGCCCAAGAACTCCGTTGGGAAATTGCCGTTATCACCGGCCTTCTGAGTAATATGAAGCTCATTTTTGGCTACCATAGTGCTATCCTTGCTGTAAACAAGTATATTGATAGTTGCCTGACGGTCGAAATCCCAGTCGTTCTTCTCTACTGTCAAGATCCACTTGTCTATGCACTTGTCACCATCCATCGAATATCCTCCATTCTTGAAGTTAAACCAGCGGTGCTTGTCGTCGCCGATGATTTCGTAACTGAAGTTATAGCCTACCTTGTCCCAGAAGAAGTTACATTCAGAGGTAAACTCATAGGTGTCGGCATCCTTTCCGACCTCCACGTTGTTTTTGTCGAAGGTGATGTAATAGGGACTAAACTCCTCAGCCAACTGGCTTATGGAAATATGGTCTTCGACGGTTTCTCCGAAGGGGCTGGTGCCCTTGAGCATGATGACGCCGGAGCGCTCCTGACCGGTGGTATTCTCGGGTACGACGACGGTGATGGTCTGAGCCTTGGCGTCGTAGGTCATGGTGTAGAAGTTCGTGGCGTTGCCGCCCTCATAAATCCATACCTGCAGGTTGTCGAGGGTGGTCTCAACGGTGGCCTTCTGCGTGCCTCCCTTGATGTCGAACTCCATGACGCCAGGCATAGCCTTGATGATGGGCTCCAGCTGTGTGACGACAATGGTGTCGCGCAGCAGTTCCTTGCCATCCTTGTCTTTACAGATGCCAATGACGTTTCCCTTGCGCATCTTCGTGCCGTCGGGCAGCTCCTGGGCATAGACCGTCAGCTGTCCGATTTCGTTCACCCAGCCGGGCTTCGGGCTGTTGAGCCAGTCGGCGTCGGCAGTGAACTCGGTGTTCTTGACGTTGGTGATGACCTCGATATCCTTAAAGCCGTTATACTTGTCGAAGTAAACGGTCTTGTTCTTGATATCCATCATCGGCGCACCGAGGGTGAACGTGACGTCTTTGTTGGCCAGAAGAGGATACTTATAGAGCATGATTTGCGGATAGGCCTTGTAATTCTTGCTGGGCTCCAAGTCCTCGAAGGTCTCTTTCAGCCTGCTAAAGACGGACGTCTTGGTATATTTAGCCGGATACCAGAAGTCTTCGACCTGCTTCGGACTTTCAGCCTCGGTCACATCGAAAACACCGATACCTACGGGCTTGCCAAACATCAAGTGGCCGTCGAAAGGAACGGTCAGCGAGCCTCGCCAAGGTGCCTTCTTGTCAACATCCCACGTGATATCCTTGGCCTCCGGTATAGAGGTGAAGAGGTCGGTGCTGCCGATACTGAATTCAACAGGCGTGAAGTTGATGAGCGTAAAGTCCGCAAAATCATTCAAGCCTTTCTTCAGAGACAGATTGGCTGTGCAATAGAAATCGCGCGTGACCTTATCGTTCTCGAGCGTCTTGGTATAGAGTGCAGGTGTATCCATCAGCTTGGTCGAGGCCACCTCATTGGGGTTCACGCTGATGTTTTCCTGTATGCGCACGCCAGCCTCAGCGCGAGCCTCCGTCTTCCAGGTGCGACCCAGGAAGCGCACTTTTGCATCAGCCTTTGCATAGACGCCTATGGCAGCAGTGAGTCCGTAGCCCCAGCCGTCGCCCTCTACATCGCCGTCAATGACGCTTGTAGAACTCCTCACGTGGAAATCGGGAGCAATGGGTATCTGACCAAAGGGACCGTCATAGTGAATGGTGAACAGGTGGGTTTCCGTTTCTGAGGAACTGATTTTCGCATTGACGACACCCTTACAGTTCAGGAACAGGCCAAAGCCATAGTCGGCATAGAAGAAACCGAAGTTTCGGGCTATCTTCGTACCGCCTTCCTTCACCACATATTTTCCTAATGATTTTACAGCATCTTTGACAATATTGATGGGGATATCGAGATTGGCGCCAACGGTACCAGACACCGTCAAATCGATAGACGACTTGGTTTCGAACTTCATGTACTGATAGTATTTCACACCTTGTGCGACATCAGCATACAGGAAGGCCTTGAACTCCTTCAGTTTCGGTTCTATCGTGTAGTTGAGAGAGCCGGAGCCTTCCAGCGAAATGGCAAAGTTGTCGTTGAAGGCCTTGACGGCGTCGCCAGAGAACGAGGCTAACGAGAGCGAGCCCGAAAGGGTGGGCAACTCCACATCCTCCTTGCTTTCATACTGAGTATCAATCAACTCTTCCACTCCGGGGATGCGTCGTCTGGCGGCACTGCTGCTGCCGGGGGCACCAGCCGACACCTTGGCGACGAAACGGTCGTAGAGGTCTTCAAGTTCCAAGACGTCGGTCTCAACGGTATAGCCGGCATCCGAGACGTCAACTCTGGACACACGACCCGAGAAACCATCCGGCAGAAATGCTACGGGGTCTTCGATGAGCAGCTTGTCGCCCACCTTGGGAATGACGCTTTCAGGGGCAGAGGCCGACAGGCGGAACCAGGAGACGGTGTCTGAGGCAATGATGTAGTCGGTCATGGCCTTGTCCGGGCAGACAACGTCGGTCTTGACGACATTCTTCGGTGTGACGAAAAGTACACTGTCGATAGCTGAGAGCGGGATGCGGAAACAGCTGTCGAGGGCATAGACCTCCTGTACGACGTAGTCGTCCTGTTCCACGCCGAGTGTATCGACTTTCGAATACTGTATGCTGTCGATATCGGCATAGAAGAAGGCATTGAAACTGCCGTCATTGCGGAAGATGTAGAGCGCATTCTGGTCATTCTGCTGTGCGCTCGCGGGCTGGATACTGAGTATGCCCAGTATGGCCGCTAATATATATAAATATAAGGTCGTGTGTTTCATGGCTTCGTGATTTTATAGGTGACATTGTCGGCCTTGACGAGATACAGCCCTGTGGGCAGTTCGGAGAGGTTCAGGCGATAGGTGCCTGAATGAGAGGCTGTGAGCTGGCGCAAGAGCTTGCCGTCGAGAGTATAGACGGCCACCGAGGCGCCCTGTCGGAGCTGACTGATGACGAGCACACCGCCCTGATAGCTGACGCCCGTAGGGTCAACGACGTCCTCGTCGATTCCTAAGGCATCCTTCTTGACATACTCGAAACGGAGCACGTCGGCAAGGGCAAAGGCAACCGTCTCCTTGTCAGAGACGACCTTGAGGTCGGTGCCTTCGAAAGTGACTCTGGGCTTGTCTTGTAAGACAAACGTCGTCTGAGCACCGTCTTTCGTCTTCACGATAAGGGTGTTCTGATTGTCTGCCAGCATCCCTATCGGCAACGCCAGCAACATGAGTAATAATAATAGTAGTTTTTTCATAATCTAAGTGGTTTAGTCATATATATCGTACGTTTACTGCTTTTGGGTGTTCAGATTCTGAGTCTTCCAGTCTGTCGGGGTAAGACCTGTCATATCCTTAAAGCAACGGGTGAGGGCCTTGTCGTTCGAGAAGCCAGACTCAATGGCTACCGTCGACATCTTCTTGTCGGGAGATTCGAGCAACAGGCGCTTGGCGTGCTCCAAGCGGTATTCGCTGACAAAGAGGGTGAAGGAACAGTCCTTTTCTGCCCTGATGCACTCAGAGACATAACGGCTGTTGGTGCTGAGGAGAGAGGCGACATCGGACACCTTCAGTCCCTGCTGAAGATAGATCTGCTGACCTTCCATCAATTCACAGATGCGCTGCATCAACATGGCGTCGCCCCTTGCCGGCAAGGAAGGCTCCTCCGGCTGCGGCACATTGGGCTGTCGGCGTTTCCTTCGGCTGAGGAAATAGACAGCGAGAATCGCCATGAGAAGCAACACAGCGCCAAGGCCCCAAAGCCACCAGTTGACACCGGCAGACTCACGGCCTTCATCATAGAAACGCAGCAACCACACGGCAGCAGTCGGCGAGAAGTTGCTGTTCAGAACGTTGCTAATGCCTCCCGTCAGAATCAGATTGCCTTCAGGCGTCAATACGGGGATAGGTCTCATACCGGCTTCCGGCAGCGGGTCGGTATGATAGAGCGTCAGTGAGGCTGGGGTCTTCGAATAGTCGATACAGAGGGCATACAACCGGTTGGTATCGTCACTGCCGACGACATAGCCCCGTTGGTGCTTGCGGTCGGCATAGACAGGCGTGACGTACTTAACAGGGCCCCACTGGCTCTTCATAGGGACAGGACACGTCGTAGGCAATGGCGTAAACACGGTATCACGAACCTCGATGATGGCCACCTGACCGTCTCGGTTCTCCACAGGCATCAGATAGCGGTAGTCGCCCTTGGACACGTCGCCAATGAAGCTGTCGTCACCATGCTGGACAAGGTCGTATTTCAACGGCTTCCAACTATCGAAAATCTCATTGCTGAAAGGCGCGCCATACAACCGGTCGACGACAATGGACTCAATCTGTTCACCATGATAGTCGTAGCCGGAAACAATGACAGCGTCGCCGTCAGAGGTGCGGAACACATGCGGCAGACAGCGTGTCTGCGAGACATTCCGGACATGAGAGAACGTGCCCTTTCCGTCGAACAGCTCTATGCCGTCGTCAGCATACCAGTTGCCGACAATCATCACCCGACCGCCGTCGAGTTCAACGGCAGCACCCGAGACACGCTTCTGGTCAAGGCAGCCGAAGCCCTTGAACGTATGCAAAAGAGGATCGTAGATTTCCACCTCATAACTCTGGCCGATACCAAGATTGTCCTTAAAGCCGCCAGCCAACATCACCTTGCCGGACTTCAGCACGATTGACAGGCCGCCGTCGTGCATATATACCGTATTCAGGCTATGCCATTCGCCATCCTTGAGGTATTCGGCCGTCTGGGTGAGCACAAAGCCGGAGGTATGGCCACCAACGACCGTCAGCTCACCGTTCAGCATCAAGGCGGAGTGACCACTGCGGGGAACGGTCATATCGGGCAGACGTTCGGCTTCGATTCTGACGACAGGACAGTTCGTATTCCCAACACCATCGGCGGCGGCCTCTGATGCCAGGAATAACATCATGATAATAAGGTGGAACACTCGTCTCATCTTTTTACTATTGTTACTGGGTACAAAGATAGGCAAAAGGTGCAAGAAAAAAGAACGATAGCAAAAGAAATATCCGACAAATACGGAATTTGTCGGATGATTTCAAAATTTGAGGTGCCCAGAGGAGCATCGGCAGCCTCCGGGCTGGTATTAGCGTATTAACTTTTTATCTAACTATTTTGCGGCCATTGACGATATACAAGCCCTTCTTCGTAGGCTGAGCGCTGACCTTGCGACCTTGCAGGTCGTACCAGACAGCATTCTTGCCATCTGACGGCTGCCACTTGACGGCTTCAATGCCGGTCACCTGACCCTGCAGAGCACCTGCCTCATTGTAGTAGCCTCCGTTCACATAATCGAGGTCGGCAGTCTGCTGCCCCTGATTATTGTTATTGAAGATGATGTAGGTGGGGCGAGTAGTCAACGAACCGTCGTAGCTCCACTTCCACACACTCTTGCCATTATTCGTGCCAACCTTTGTACAAGCAGCACCAGGCCAAGTACCACCTGTATAATTACTCTTCGAGTCCCATGCCCAACACTTCACAACAGACCACGATGTGGGTGCCTCGAAGAAGGCGCACACCTCACCTTCAGCCACCTGGCAGAAGTCGGGAGCCGTAAACTCGGTTTCCTTGATGTCGTCAAGAGCTGAGAGGTCGATATTGTCGCTAACCAACAGTTTAAAGTTTGTGCCTTGAACAGCTAATTTGTAACCGTCGCTGTTACCTGTGCTGGCCAGCTCGCCTAAAAGCAGAAGCATCTTACCGTTATTACCCTGTACCTCAACAGTACATCCAGTGGTCTCGGGCTGCAGGGAGATGAGAGTGCTCTCATTGTTCATACCTACGGCCTTACGCGTCAGAATGAGTTTCTTGATGGTGGTCTTGTAGGTCTGCCAGTGTTTCAGCCATACACAGGGCGTACCTGGCATCGTGAGGATGAAGGCATTGGCAGCCTCCACATTGGCATAGAGCGGACACTCGCCGAAGCGTCCCGTATCGTGGTTATCGACAAAAGTCACCGCATAGCGCTTGTAGTCGTCGTCAGCAGCCAAGCAGCCGTCCTTTAGTCGGCTCCATTTGCCCTCGCTGAAAGCGTCGTTAATATAGTATTTCAGCGGAAAGTCGAAGGCTGCACTCTGAATGATGCCATCCTGCTTGGTTCCGTTAATCCAGTTGGTTACCACTGTTTTGTTGCCGTCCCAGCATTCACCTACAGAGAACTTTGGATTGGCAGTCTTGTTGTATTGCCCTACATACTTGGCAGCAAAACCCTTGACATAATCATAGCGGAACCCCACATAGCCTAAATCGTTGAGTAGAAAGTCGAGATAGGCATTAACATTCTTCTGAACGTTGGCTCCCGTATGGTCCAAGTCACGTGCTCCACCCCAGTTTTCACCAGTATCATTGGCTCCTGTCGGATTGTAACCGTTATCTTTTGCCTCGTCGGTTTTACAGATGTCGGCAGCGCCCAACTGATACGTCTCACCCTTATAGGTCTCAGCAGGGAAATGCAGCCAGTCGCCGTCAACACTGGCACGATGATTGATGACCACGTCCTCCATGATGCCCGTTCCTTTGGCCTTGAAGGTATTGATCATCGAACGCAACTGTGCCTCCGTACCGAAAGCGCTCTTGTGGTCGAACCAATAGACGGGATGATAGCCCATATTGTTCGACGTCGCGTTGGCATACGCTGAGTTAGGCACCCATATCAGGTCGAAGAACTGCGACATCTCGTCAGCCTGCGACTCTAAATTTGCCCAGTTCGTATCTGTGTACGAGTCCCAATAGAAACCCTGCAGCATTACGCCCTCGTATTTCTCAGGCCAACCCTGTGCCAGCATGGGCAGCGAGGCCAAAACGGTTATCAGTGAAAGTACAAATCTCTTCATATTCATCAAGTTATAGTTTTGTTCGGTGCAAAGGTACGAAGAAAAACCACACGTTGTTCCCCTACCCTATAGAATAGTATTCACTTCCGAATGCAATCGGTTGCATATTTGCACAAAAATAGAGCGAACCACAAATGTGATTCGCCCTTTTTCGATTCTATCGTTGCGTATTACAATGACAACTCGTCGAGGTCGAAGGACAACTCGTCACCATCTGTCACGTCCAAATCGGGAGCCAGAATTTCGCTACCAGCGTCAAAACTTGAATCATTCAAATTAAAAGCCGAACCAGCCAACAATACTTGATTCTTGATCTCTACGATTTCCATTTCAGGATGAATATATACTTTTTTCATTGTATATTAAATATTAATTATTATATTTGCACTCGTTAACATCATCAAGGATGTGGAATAAGGCCGCATTTTCATTCGTCATAAGACAGTTTAATATGTTCTGCCCCCACTCCTTAACATCCGAATCCGGACAGTTCACTGGGCATTGACCCCGCATTTGCAATGATGGTTCCAAGATGTTTCGATGTTGCATATTATTTAAAATGTTATTGTTATGACTTACATTGGTATCGACGTCAGCAAGGACACTTTCGTTGTCGCTTATTCTCCAGACAAGAACAGCAAGACGAAGACATTCAAGAACACCACTAAGGGGATTCATGAGTTTATCAGGACTATCTCCAAAGAGGAGCACCATTGTGTCATGGAGGCGACAGGTAATTACAGTGCTCTGCTTGTCTATCTACTTTCGGAGGTAGGTGTTACGACAAGTTTGGAGAATCCTCTTAAAGTGAAGAACTTCGCTCGTGCAATGCTATCTACCGTCAAGACAGATGAGATAGATGCCCGTATGATTGCTCTCTATGGAGAGAAGATGCAGCCTGCGCCATACAAGCTCCGCAGTGATGCCATTCTCACCCTAAAGCAGAAGCGTACTGTCATTCGCCAGCTCAAGAAACAACTCATTGCCACAAGGAACCTAAAAGGCTCGATGGAGGTATTGCCGTTCTTCGATGCCAAGTGCAGGAAATCAGTCGAGAAAACTATTGCCTTCCTTGAAAAGCAGATTAAAGATCTCGAAGAAGATCTTGCAACTCTTGCCAACTCTGAGTACAAGAAGCAGATGGATCTGCTTACCTCTGTAAAAGGAATAGGCATCACCCTTGCAGCTGCACTCATTATGGCTACTGGCGGCTTCACTTACTTTGATAATGCCAAGCAACTCACCCGTCATCTGGGATTGTCACCGACTTATCAGCAGTCCGGTACTTCAGTCAATTTCAAAGGTCACATCAACCGCAACGGAGACTCTTCTTTAAGGAGTCAGCTCTATGTGGCAGCATTCGCATCACTTAGATGCAACACTGAATGCAGAGCCTGTTATGACCGTTTGCGGTCTAATGGCAAGCCTGGAAAAGTCGCTGTCATTGCCGTAGCAAATAAACTCATCCGGCAGGCTTTTGCCGTTGTCACTCAGGAGAAACCCTATGTCGATGGTTATGTATCTTCAAAGAAGTAACTCCTGCATTCTCCCGAAGTGTATCAGGTTAGAAAAACTAATACCTGAAAACACCGAGGGGCTTGGGGGCGAGAAGCCCCCATAAGAGGGTACGTATTAGCATCAAGTGCTAAATATCATTAACCATGTTCATTTTCTTTATTACAGTTCATAATCTATTCTATTTTGTGGCAAATTTAGTCATTTTATATCGAAAAAAAGAAAAAAACAAAAGATTTTTGTTGAAAATGTTCTGAATTTCAAATAAATTCCAAATATTTGAACTTAGTACTTTATGGTACTATATTTAAGGTTATCAACTAGGATGCACCTCCTCCTGCGAAGGACGGGGCGCTTCCTTTTTTCCCTTTATACGACCTCAAAAGACTCATACCCCTCACAACTCTTTCGCGAATCGATTGGCTTGTCACAACAAATGGAATAAGAATCCGGCATTATCTGTAGAATCGGCTGTTTTTCATCGTACCTTTGCATCAATGTTAAGATTCAATTTTAGTTAGGATTTATAGATTAGTCGCTTTTTCATTTGGATAAAGTCTTGCATTTGGTTAGTAATGTTAGCATAAGGGGTTCGCTGAGACAGCGAACCCTTTGTTCTTCTACAATATTTTGCACAGAAGATGTACTTATACAGTAATCTATTTCGATAAACTATTCTTTCTTCAGTGGAAAAAAATCAAAAAGTGTATATTTGTTTTCTCCATCAAATCCTTCACCATTATCTCCTATTAGTTCATGTAAATAAAGGCCAACATTAAGAATACTATAAGTATCAAAACTCTGATCTTTCGAGTACGTAATATAAAAATTACATTCCCATGGTGACAGCTCTTCTGAATATTCTACGTATTCTCCACATTTAACCATACCTCTCTTAAGAACCATTTCCAAGGGTAAATACCGTCGAATACGTTCTGCCTCATCTATATAATATTCCTCATCAGCACGGAAATGATGAAACTTATAATACCTTATTTCTTCAGATAAATTACTACTTCCATATGGTGGTATTGCAATAAATCTTTGCTGTGT
>JAEEGG010001901.1_pt1 | contig 55138 bp, 35 predicted proteins | sample 9134161 | NCBI WGS metagenome assembly JAEEGG01 (sample SAMN16246543, study PRJNA631951) | gut metagenome | biome: gut microbiome; feature: rumen; material: CR-attached | host: Bos | place: Iran: Karaj | collected 2018-10 | reverse complement strand
ATTAGGCAGCGAGTGCGTAGTTTTCGTCAGCACTTATTTTTTTTCAGACTTTTTTACGAGTGCCCTCGTCTGAGACCTCGGCTTGCAACTAACACTTCGGTAACCCTGTCGATGCCAAAGCACCCCCAAGGTGAGAGCCGCGACAAAATGCTTGCATTTTGGCATGGCCGAACCGCGGGTGATTCTACCGAAGGTAGAATGCACCCCCCGTACTTATTAGTTAGCTCAAATATACAAAATTATTGTCAGTTCTCAAAGATTTCTCCATGCCGTTTTCGTCAAAACGGCCGGAATTTCTATCTTTTGTCTATAACCTAAAGGGTAAATAAACGAGGATAACATGAGAGTTTTTCAAAAGACTGTAAGTCTTTTTGCGCTTGCGTGTATGTGCGTCATGATTTCGGCCTGCGGCGATTCCGGCAGTTCCAAGTCCGACGATCCGGAAGAAGGCGAATTCCCCGCAAAAGATATTGATGTCGACAACAAGGTTTCCGATGCCGCCTATTACAGGGACCGGTTCTACAATTCCGGTACGGGGTCTTACGTGAACACGATCCAGCTCGGCATGTATATCTGGCTCGAAGACAATTCTACCGAAAATACGTCTTACGCCAGCAGTTCCATGTGTTACGACAATGATGGCGAAAACTGCTATACTTACGGCCGCCTGTACAGTCCCGGTGCCGCCCATTGCCCTAGCGGCTTTAGGGTTCCCACCAAGGATGACTGGTCCAAGACCATGGGTTACCTGAAGCGTTTCGACGAACTGGATACGGTCTTCGGTTTTTCGAAGGGCGGCTATTGCTACGAGGGATCCCTGGGTCTCGGTTGTTCCGATATTGGCGATGCGGGTTACTACATGACAAGCGACAGTGCCGTTGCCGTGGTCAAGGGGCGCTCCGTTTCCTTCAACCGCTCCCAGGAAGAGGGCTTCTATCAGGTTCGCTGCGTGAAGTATACCTACATCGTGGGCGAGGTCGACGATCTCCCTGCTTGCGATACGGTCAACCAGTATAGAATGAACCCTTACTATGTCATGAGCAAGAAGAGCAACTTCCGTTGTATCGGTACCCGCTGGGTCGACGACTTCTCGATCAACTGCGGCCATGTTGAAGACGACATGTTCGGCGTCTATCATGATTCCATGTACATCTGCAAGGGCAATAGCTGGCAGCTGGCCAGCATCAACGATTCCAAGGAAACCTGTACCGAAGAAAAGGAAGGGACGACGTTCCTGTTCAACGGCAAGTATTACGCCTGCGAAGATGAACGCTGGCGCGAGTTTACCAAGGCCGAAACCTATCTCGGCTATTGCAACGAGAAAAAGCGCGGTACGGTGGATTCTGTTCCTACGGTTTACAAGGTCTTCAACTATGAAGAAGGCGGCGACGATAGCAAGACGGTCTACTCTCGCTATGCTTGCGATTCCCTGGGATGGCGCGAAGCCGGACTTGCCGATTTCTTCGGCAAGTGCGATTCTTCCAAGGTGGGCCAGACGGCACACTATGAGGGTCTAGACTACGTGTGCCGCGGCAAGAATTGGGATGAATTTACGGAAGACGAAATGATCATGGGCGCGTGCACAGCTAAGAATCAGGGCCAGTTCGATTCGTCTTGGGTTGATGATCTGTACATTTGCGACAAGAATGAATGGCGTATAGCGACCAAAAATGACTACTTGGGCAAATGTACTTCCAAACGCGAAGGTGAAATTCTCGTTTTCGAATCCACCTACTATATCTGTGAAGATGAATATTGGGACGAACTCGAAGGAATGAGTTCTCTGTTTGGCTTGTGTACAGTACAGCGTCAGGCCGAGAGAGATACTTTTACTTCGCCTTATGATGCCAGCAAGACTGTTTATATTTGCGATAGTACCAGGTGGCGAGAACTTTCGGCCAATGATGTTGGTGGCGAATGCACGTATGAAAAGCAATATAAGGAAGTCCAGGTCGGATTCAAGAAATGGTATTGCTATAGTGAACTCTGGCGTAAGATGGATGATGTAGAAGAGGCTTATGGCTTGTGCCGCACAGACAATTTTGGAAAAGAAGTTTCTTTGAAGGGTGTGCGTTATGCCTGTCACCGTCAGGGCGGCTGGAAAGAGTTGACGAAAGTGGAACGCGCGTTAGGCGTTTGCAACGACTCGCTCGAAGGCAAGGTCGAGGTGATGGGCGATTCTACCTACAAGTGTCAATCTTATGAATGGGTGCGTAAATCCAGCCGTGAGATTTTAGGCGATTGCGATGAAACGGTATATGGCGAGACTGGCTCCTATTCCGGCGTGACGTATGTCTGCCGCGAGGACGGCTGGAGTGCCATTAGTGCCCTGGACGAAGCTCTCGGTATCTGTTCGCCCCTGAATGCAGGCGTAATTAAGCAGAAAGGTTCATCGGATTATCGATGCGAAGCAGATGGCTGGACACTGGTCGATGCGAACATTGCCAATTTGGGTGAATGTACCAGCGATACAGTGGTCATGAAAAAAGTCGGAAGCACCTACTACTATTGCAAGGACCATGAATGGAATGTTGCCGAATCTATTGAGCAGGTGCACGGCAAATGCATTGATAAACGCAAAGCGACGGTTACGTATAAAGATACGTTATACTATTGCAATGACTATGCGTTTAGCGGTAAAGGTTGGATGCTTTACGATGATGTCGATATGTCTCAAGGATATTGTGGTGTGTCGAACGACACATTGACTTTTAAGGGAATTCGTTACATGTGTAAGAGCAGTCGGTGGAGCGAAGCCTCTATTCGTGAATATATGCGAACTTGTACCACCGCTCGCGAAGGCCATGTCATGTATAATGGAATTGACTCCAGTGTTTGCACCGAAGGGAAATGGGTTGCTAAGCCCTTTAAAACCATGACAGATCCTAGAGATTCTAAAAAGTATGAGATTGCGAACATTGACGGTGTGACTTGGATGGTGCAGAACTTGAATTATGACGATGCTTCGGATTCTACGGAATGTGTGGATGAAGATGAAGTCAATTGCGGAGAACTGGGCCGTCTTTACAGCTTTACTTCGGCTAAAAAAGTCTGCCCGACGGGGTGGCACCTGCCCGAATCTTCGGAATGGAAAGCCATGGTTGCGTATGTCGATACGCTTTATCGCTATGCCGGTACAAGTCCTTTCTGGAGTGTAAGTAATAATTATCTGGGATTAGAAATGGAAATGACTGGACTGAAAATTTCATACCTGCGAAATGGCTTTGATGCGGCGGAAACGCGGTATAGAGTGGGTGTTGGAGCTTATTACTGGTCTGCGGAAGCTACCGTTATGTCTTTTGGATACGATTATGAAGACAACCAATCCACTTCGGGACAGATCCAAAATGAAAAGGCCATTGGTGTCGCAGTCCGTTGCGTAAAGAATTAGGGTAGGGGGAAGACTATGAAATTTTTCGAAAAAATGAATCGTGCAAGTTTGTTTGTCTTGATGATTGCCGTGTTCTGCGGGATATTCTTTGCCTGTAGCTCCACCTCGAGTTCTTCGAGTGATGACGAAGAGGATCTACCCAAGAATAATGGTGGAGCGGATTCCTTGAACAAGGCGGATAGCCTTAAGCTGGATCGCTTTAACGTGGCGGCCGAAGGGGAAGTCCTTGCCAAGGATGGACAAAAGTACAAGACGCTTACGGTGGGTTCTGCCATTTGGATGGTCGAAAACATGAATTCCGAAGAACCGCTGCTTGTTAAGAGCACTTGCTATGATTACGCCGAAAGCTGCGATTCTGACGGCCGGTTCTATATGCAAAATAGTTTCAGCGATGCTGAATCGGTTTGCCCGGAAGGCTTTACGCTGCCCTCCATTGCCGCCTGGAAGGAACTGATTGCACAGGGGGTCGATTTCAACCTGGAACTCGCCGGTATATGCGACAAGAACGATACGCTTGAATGCCACGACAACAAAAAGTTGGCCAGGTATCTTGCCTATGGTGGTGAGGCAATCGTTCTCCAGAAAAATGACAAGGGCAAGATTTCGTATGAGGTCGAGAATGCTTCGATGTATGGCTTTTATTCCTTGCGCTGTGTCAAGAACCGCTCAATCGTAAACAAGCTGACGGATCTCCCTGCCTGCGAGGTTTCTAATGCCAATGTCCCGGTGATGATGGTGGTGGACAGCATGGCTTATTTTGAATGTTCCTTGTTAGATGAAACATGGGTCCGTTCTGACAGCAGACTTTGTCAGGAATCTGAAAAAATGGATTTCTTCTTGTCTGGCGACCGGCTGTATGTCTGCGATGGAAATTGGCGTCTGGCAAAAGTCTCGGATTTGAATGTTTCCTGTTCCGAGAAAAATCTGGAACAGGAGTATACGTTGAACGACAAGCGTAATGCCTGTACCAAAGACGGTTGGATTGTATTGGATTATCCGGCTTCGGAACTGGGGTACTGTGGCACAAAACAGCAAGGCGTCCTCGCGACGACTTCTAACGGGATGATGTATTTCTGCTCCAAGTATGGTTGGATGCAACCTGAGATATCGAGTGTCTATGGAGAATGCGATGATAAGAATCGTTTCAAGGTCGTAGAATACCAGACAGACTCCTATTTCTGCGATGAAGAGGGATACTGGAGAGAAGCTTCCATGCTCGAATCTTCTATCGGTTTCTGTACCGATAGCCTAGAGGGCACCTTGAAGACTGATGACTATGACCTGTACAAGTGCGAATCCGGCACATGGTATAGCGCCGATCCCCTTGACTATCTTGGTTCCTGCAATGTCTCCAAGGCGGGAGATTCGACCTTGGTGTCGACTTCCAAGTTCCTGTGTACGGGCAAGGGCTGGATTTCGGGAACGGGCCTCGAAGACGCTCACGGTTTCTGTCTTGGTGCAAAGAACAATTCCGTGGTGGAATATTCAGGCGGTTATTACAAGTGCATTGCCGATGAATATCGGTGGAATAAGGAAAACTTTGAGGATTATGCACCTCCTTGTGATTCGACCACGCAAGGTGAAAAGTTGACGGTCGGTGGAACCGAGTATATATGCGATTTGAGTAATTACGGTGGTTGGCATGTTCCTTTCATTCCTCCTGCGATACTTATCTATCCTAGGTCTTCATCTTCTTACTGGTAGTTGTCTTTTGCTATCTTTGCGAGCGTGGTAGAATCCCTCTCAGAATTTCTTACTTTTGCTCGCTCCGAAACGCTTTCCCTCTTCAGCAAGGCTGAGGGGGGCGCTATTCATGTAAACGGAGCCACGGTGCCGCTGGCTGCCATGATGGTGGCAGTGCGGTTTCTTAAGAAGCCTGCCCCGATTCTGGTGGTGGCGAAGGACTACAAGAGTGCCGAAAATTGGGTAGAGAATCTGGAAGGGTTGCTGGGCGAAGACTTTGTTCGCTTTTTCCCTTCGATAGGCTTGAAACCTTATGAAAAGAAGGTGCCTTTCGAAGGTGTCGTAGAAGAACGCCTCAAGTTTTTTAGGGATGTTGAGGGCGCAAACCCCTTTATTACGGTATGCCCGCTGGACTCCTTCTTGATGAGGCTCCCGGCGCCCCATTCGGTGATGAAGGGTTGCCTGGAACTCAAGGTTGGCGGTGTTGCCGAACCTTCGTCGCTTCGTCCCTGGTTCCTGGATCACGGATTCGTGGAACAGCCCGTAGTTTCGGGCGTGGGGGAGTTCTCCATTCGCGGCTGCATTGTAGACGTAAACTGCCTTTTGTACCCGCATCCGATCCGTATCGAGTTCTTTGGCGACGAAATTGAATCGATCCGCAGCTTTGACATTTTCTCGCAGCGTTCCGTAGAGACCATGAAGTCGGTGAAGCTTTTCCCGATGGGCGAATTTACGGTCAAGGAACACGAAGCAGCTTGCTACAACGGCGATTTGTCTGGCTTATGGTGGCATCGCGGGCGTTACGTGAATCTGGATTACAGCCTGCTTGACTATTTGCCGAATGCATCGCTTGTTTTCGAAGAGCTTTCGCTTTTATCGGAGAATGCATCCAAGTATTATGTGAACTGCGAGAATACCTTCCGCGAAGTCCGTCAGGTGGATTCCGAGGCTGTCGACCCGGCCCATACCTGGTTCAAGATGGGAGAACTTTCGCGGCAGTTTGTGGGCCGCACCTCCATGGATGTTTCCCGTGTGCAGCTCAACGATGGCAATAGCCACGAGTTGAATTGCAAACCGCAAGATTTTTCGTCCAACGGCACCGATGCGGTTGCCAAGGAAATCGAGGAATTTGCGGCCCGTGGCGGGACCGTTTATGTGGTGGCCCCCAATGCGGGCGCCTTGAACCGTATCAAGCAAATGCTCGAAGGCCTCCCGGTAGAAGACTACATTGTCGGCAACATGTCCGAAGGCTTCTGGCTCGAAACCGACGGGCTTGCGTTCCTCACCGAGACCCGCATTTTCAACCGTCATACCAACAAGACCCGAAAGCGTAAAATCGCGGGCTCCGTTTCGAGCGCCCTCATGATTGAGTCGCTGAACCGCGGCGATTACGTTTCCCACGAAGATCATGGCGTTGGCAAGTATTTGGGGCTTGTGCGCGTGAATGTGAACGGTGGCATGGTGGACTGCGCCTTGCTGGAATATGCGGGCGGAGACAAGCTCAAGTTCCCCGTGGCGGACTTGCAGAAGATTGAACGCCTGGATACGCAGGAAACGGCACCGAAGCTGGATCGATTGGGCGGCAAGGCCTGGGAAAACCTCAAGGAACGCGTCAAGAAGAAGGTTATCCAGATTGCCCGCGAACTGGTGGAACTTTACGCCAAGCGCGAGTTGGTCGACGGTTTTGATTTCCCGCCCGATGGCAAGCTGCAGAAAGAATTCGAAGACGCTTTTGAGTACGATCCTACTCCGGACCAGGTGAAGGCTACCGAAGATATCAAGCGCGATATGGAAAGCCGCCGCCCCATGGACCGCTTGATCTGTGGCGACGTGGGCTTTGGAAAGACGGAAGTTGCCATGCGTGCGGCGTTCAAGTGCGTAGTCAGCAAGAAGCAGGTGGTGCTCCTGGTACCGACAACGATTTTGGCGGCCCAGCACTACGAAAACTTCATGGACCGTTTTGCGGGCTTTGGCGTGAACATCGCGCTGGTGAACCGCTACAAGAGTGCCAAAGAAAAAAAGGAAATTTTCAAGCAGGTCAGCGAAGGCAAGGTGGATATTTTAATCGGAACCCACAGCCTGCTTTCGGAAAAGAACCAGTTCAAGGATCTGGGGCTTCTGATTATCGACGAAGAACAAAAGTTCGGCGTCAAGCAAAAAGAAAAGCTTCGCGAGTTGCGCCTTGCCGTAGATACCTTGAGCATGAGCGCTACGCCCATTCCGCGCTCGCTGCACTTGAGCATGTCGGGCGTACGTGATATTTCGCTAATCAATACGCCTCCCATGAACCGCTTGCCTGTCGAGACGACGCTCATGAAGCGCGACGATATGGTCATCAAGCGTGCCATCGAAGATGAATTGGCTCGCGGCGGCCAGGTGTTTATCGTGAATGACCGTGTGCAGAGTATCTACACCTTGGCCGACGAGATTCAGGAAATGGTGCCCGACGCTACCGTTGGCATTGCCCATGGGCAAATGAACGACCGCGACTTGGAAAATGCCATGGACGCCTTCATTTCGCGCAAGTTCGACATTCTGGTCAGTACCAGTATTATCGAATCGGGCCTGGATGTCCCTAACGCCAATACGATTATCATTTTCAATGCACACCATTTCGGTATTAGTCAGCTGTACCAGATGCGCGGTCGCGTAGGACGCAGCAGCGTGCTCGCGAAGGCGCTTCTGGTGATTCCCGCGAAGAACGAAATTTCGACGGAATCGATGCGCCGACTCAAGGCTCTGGAACAGTTTACGGATCTGGGCAGCGGCTATCAGCTGGCCATGCGCGATATGGAAATTCGCGGTGCGGGCAACTTGCTGGGCCAGGAACAGCACGGCTTTATTGCCGAAGTGGGCTTTGAAACCTACATTCGACTGGTCCGTGAGGCGGTCGAGCAGATGCGCGGCGGTTCCGCCGAAAAGCCGATTCAGACTCGCGTGGAAATCGGCGTGGATGCGTACCTGCCCGAAGACTATATTCAAGACGGCCTCACTCGAATTTCGATGTATCAGCGCATTTCCCGCGTTACCCACACCGACGAGATTGCGGGGCTTTCGCAGGAGCTGGCGGATCGATTCGGGCCTGTGCCCGAAGCCGCCAAGATGTTGCTGCTGGTGACCGAAATCGGTCTCTTGGCGGGGCGGCTCCGTATTCAAGGCCTGGTGCAGCGCAAGGGAATGCTTGCGGCCACCTTCGTGGAATTCCCGCCGCCCGATCCGCGCATCATCAGCGAGATGTATGCGAATACTCAATTCCCCATGCGCATCATGGGTGGCTCGCCGCTGCAAGTCGTCATTGAACTCGGCAAGGGAAACGCCGTAGAATTGGCCGAAAAGGCCCTGAAGGAATTCCGGGCCTTTGCTGTGATTAAAGCGGATTCGATGGTGACGGTTTCTCGCTGATAGGCGAGCAGGCTAGTGGCTTACCAGCTGCTCTGTTTCTTTTAATTGCTCTATCAGGGCATCCGCGATTTTTTCGACGGATTCATTCTTCAGCAGATTTGCCGTGCAGAAGGTTTCGTCGGCATCGGTTTCGAAGCGCAGCTGTTCTGCGGGAATCTGCGGAATGGCGGCAAGCGTCGACTTCTTGTGGAATGAATCGAGGTGCAGCGAGAAAATCGGATTCAGGGCTTGGGCGGCATTGACGATTGAAATGTCGCCACCGAAGCGATGGAATGTCGCGTAGACTTTAGGGGCTCTTTGACGGGACTTGATATTCGATTTCTTTCCGGGATAACCGCAGTCTTCCAGGATCTTGATAATGCGGGCGTAGTCGCCAACGCAGTGAATATGCAGGTCTCGATGCATGTTGCGCGCGAGTTCCACCTGTCTTCTGAAAACCTGTTCCTGAAGGCCTCCCTCGGCGTAACCGTCGTAGCGCTTGTCCAGGCCGCATTCGCCGACATTGGCGTCGGGGTAGTTGTCCAGAAGCGATTCCAGGCGTTCCCAGTCGGCTTCGGTGACATCGGCGGCGACTACAGGGTGAATGCCGTAGCTGCGGGTAGAACCTTCAAAAAGGGAGGCTTCCATCTTCTGCAAGATTTCCCATTCCCAGGGCTCGCAGGCAATGGCATTAAAGCGTAAACCCCTTTTGATAAGGGCCCGAGCAATCAAATTGGGCTGGGGTAGCCGTGCCAAATGTAGATGGAAGTCGTACATACCTCTAATATATACCCAAAAGTTTGCTTTTTACTCAATTAAATAAAAAAAGTTCTTGTTTTTTTGTTAGAAAAAGCCTAATTTAAGGGTAATCATTACCCTTGCATTAAAAAGGAGATTTTTATGCGCGATCTTTTGGAAAAAGCCTTAAATAAAGGCCTTGGTGTTTCCTTTACTACCGAAGGTGGTTTTGCTGTCATTCGTATCACCAAGGGAACCGAAGTGGTTGCATCCTGCAGCCTCGGTTCGGCCGATTTCCGCACCAGCGTTGAAGATTCCTTGCAGTCTCTTTTGCTTGACCTGGAACGCAAAGGCTTGTAATATTCCAATTTGGATTTAAAAAAAACGACCCGCTTTTGAAGCGGGCCGTTTTTTAATGGTCTTTTTTTAAACCTAGTTGATTCTACCAACCAAGTTACCCGAGATCATGTAGTCCTTGGTGCAGCCGTAGCTGTGGAAACCGGCAGACAGGCTGAAGCGGCTGGTGAATGCCTTTTCCAGGTAGAGGGCTCCCAGAACGTCCTTCACGTGCTTCGGATTCTTGATGCCGTAGAATTCCTGATGGTCGTGACGGTTGCCGACGTATTCAGCTTCGAGGAGAATGCGGTCCACAACCGGAGTGTAGATGGCAAAGCCACCGGTCACCGGAATCACCATGTCGTCGGACATGTCCATGAGGGCTGCTTCGGCAAAGATGTCGACGATGTTGGAGACGATGGGCAAGTTAGCCTTCATGGAAGCGTTATGCTTGATGTCGGCCTTGCTGTCGTAAACGACGTCGAACACGTTGCTGCGGTAAGCGAGCTGAACCTTCAGGGCAGAAATGCCGGCGAGGTTGTGGAAGTTGAATGCGGCACGGACGTCGCCCTTGTCCAGGTTTTCAGACTTGCTGATCAAGGACACGAAAGCGGACATGTTGTCAGACGGAGTCAAACCGAACATCAACTGGTTTTCAGAAGGCTGAGTAGAAAGGAATCCGGCCAGGTAACCGTCGATGTAACCACCGAAGTAGTCACCGCTCTTGTCGGTGTTGTCCCATCGACCGACCTTGAAGGTGAACAGGTCAGTTTCCTGCATGGCCCATGCTTCGTCCAGAGAGAAGTAGTCGTCTGCATGCTGACGGGTGCCGTTGCGGAGTTCTTCTTTCTTTACATCCTTGTCGATGTTGCCATCAACAGACTTGAGGTCGCCCGGGTAGAAGGCTACGCCAATCTTGCCCTTGAAATCGTCGGCTTCGGCGAGCACTGCGAAGTTGGCTTCGCCATTCCAGGTTTCGAAGTTGTCGCCCATGACATCATCTTCGCTCTTCCAAAGAACCTTACCGGCTTCGAGTTCGAAGTCAGCGTTGATGTCGAAGTTGATCTGGTTAACCGACATCACGGCGTTCTGGATCATTTTTTTCTTTTTGCGCTTTTTCTTCTTGGCCGGCTTCTTTTCCGGTTCGGCTGCAGCGACTTCGGCAGCAGGAGCTGCTTCTTCGGCGGGCTTCACTTCTTCAGCCTTTGCTTCTTCCTTCGGTTCAGCCTTGGCTTCGGCAGGGGCTGCTGCGGGAGCGGCTTCGGCGGGCTTCACTTCTTCGGCCTTTGCTTCTTCCTTCGGCTGTTCTGCCTTTACTTCGGCGGGGGCTGCTGCAGGAGCGGCTTCGGCAGCCTTTGCTTCAGCAGGCTTAGCTTCTGCGGGCTTTGCTTCGGCCTTAGGTTCGGCCTTGGCTTCTGCTTTGGCGGGAGCCGGTGCAGGTGCTGCGGCCGGGGCGGCAGCAGGCTTAGCTTCGGCTTTAGCTTCAGCCTTGGCTTCTGCTTTGGCGGGAGCGGCGGCTTCGGCCTTGGCAGGAGCTGCAGGAGCAGCGGCAGGAGCGGCTGCGGGTGCTGCGGCCGGGGCCTTTGCTGCAGGGGCTGCAAATACGGCTGCGGCCATAATGCAAGAGGCAATAAACATCTTCTTCATAAAAGGAACTCCTTTATATATTCCACGAGACTAATTTTAGTAAAAATTTCTTTCCCTAGTCATTTTTGTAACCTTTTTTCGTATAAAAAGTTAACTTTACTCCCACAAAGAGGTTAGTTTTGAAAAAAATCCCATTTTTTACGTTTTTGATTTCGCTCTGTTGCTCACTTTCGTTTGCTCAGGAAACTTTAACAGTTTATAAGAAAACCGCCGCCGGAATCGACGAAAATACTCCTGCAGGTTCACTTGTTTTTACGGACCAGATTCGGGAACTTCCGCTTCCCATGGATTCAGTGAAGAAGGTCATTGTCGTTAGGGATACAATCGAATTGAAAGACCGCAAGGGCAATGTCAAAAAAGACAAAAAGGGTCGCCCAAAGATCAAGGTGAAAAAGCGCCGCGTCATTACCTGGGAAAAGGTAGAACCCAAGGAGCCGCCGCGCTTTGTGCCGATCCAGTGCAAGCTTGGCGAAGTGTGGGTCAAACGAGCCGACCTTGCCCGTTTCCAACAGGCATCCATGGACTTGAGTGGCGAATACGCTTCTAGCACCGGTAGTGTATTCCTCAAGAAGTCTCCTACCAATCCCCGCTATTTCTCCTTTGTCATCCAGAACGGCCCCTTCGGCAACCGCGCCGAACTGGAAGCCAGCAACTTGGAACTTCGCGAAGCCAACGGACATGCTCGCCTGACTTACACCGAAGACGGCTGTACGGTAGACATTGCCGTGGCAGACCGCAAGGTGAGGGTCGCTCAGCGTGGATGCAACGAATACAATGCCGGCAAGTACAAGCTTGAAGGCGAATACAGCAACTACAAGGGTAACCGCCGCGTCGTAGAAACCTTCAACATGCCCGAACAGAGCTTCAAGTACAAGAAGTACCTGTGGTGCGGTAGCGGCTTCGACAGCTGCGAAAAGGTCAAGGACGACAATGGCGTGGTGACCATTACCTGGAGTAAGGGCGGCAACGGATTCATCGAACGTGCTGCCGGCGAAGACACCCACGTGTACAGACCCTTCGAACATGTGATTCCCCACAAGCGTGACTTCTTCAACGGCGAAAAGCCCATTGCCATCAAGACCAAGCGTACCGACATGGCGGGCGAGTGGATGATCTGGTACTTCTATCCGCAGGCCCAGAGATTCAAGATGGTTCGCGCCGGCATGCGCGAAGATATTGCCTACATGGAAATCTATGAATAAGGCGCTTGAAAAATCGAGAGTCCTCTTTTTGGATACCGGCACCGTGGTGCGTCTTTTGCAGATGCACCCGGATTATTACCCCGTGGTATCTTCGGTTCTCGATTTTGCCTACGAAAATAATTTGACTCTCCTGGTCTCAAACGTTACTTTGTTTGAGCTTTCGAAGAAAGCCTTTGCCGCGGGCGAAGGTCTTCTCTCTCGTCAGTACCGCGAATTCTTTGAACATTCCCGCAACGTCAAGTCTTGCGAGGTCACCGGTGAAATTGCGGTGAAGGCCGCCGAATTCGCCGGCAAGAATAAGCTGAACGACGAAGAGGCCTTGCGGCTTGCAACGGCCTATGTTTGCGGCGCAGATTGCATCTTGACGGACTGCGTTGCCTTCCGCGACATGACCGATATTCCGGTAGTCACGCTCGACGAAGTGGAATAGTGCAATGTGGAATGTGTGATGTGTAATTAATCATCTCACACCTCACATTACTCATTTCACATTATATCTGCGGTATCACCTGATTGCCTTCGAAGGCGTTCTTGTAATGCACGAATTGCAGGGGCTTCTGGTATACTCTCGCTGTCAGCACGTCAAAGCGGCAGGGGGTCTCAAATCCCTTGGGGGCATCCTTTTTCTGCGTAGATAGGAAATGGCATGCCGTCTTCCAGATCTTTTTTTGCTTCAGGACGTTTACTCGGGCGGCGGGATTTCCTTGCTGGTTGTTCCATACGGATTTGACTTCTACAAAGACGAGTGTTTCTCCGTCTTTAGCCACAATGTCCAATTCTCCGCCCTGGTAGGCGTAATTGCGGGCCAAAATCCGGTAGCCCTGTCGGTACAGGTATGAGGCCGCCTGGGCCTCGATAAAGTTGCCCTTGGGGCGATTCTTTGCCTTAGGTGCATCTTGAAACATAGAGCTCCTTTTTTAGGGTTCCTCTATGTATATACGCCGTTTCTTGAAAAAGAGGGTATTTAGGGCAGTTCCATGCCCAGCAGGCGAATTTCCGAAATGGCGAAGTCTTCGTTTTCAGCTTCGTAGACGTCATCCAGATAGACCTTGAGTTCGCTGGTTTCCATGGCCTGGATATTGGGGTATTGCATGCCGCGGATATTTTCGAGCTTGACTTTCTGCTTGAATCCGTCCTTGGTTTCGAGCGTAATCATCTTGGGCTTCTTGAAAATGCGGAAGCGGTCTCCGAAGGCGTCGTCTACGGACTTCTGGTAACCGATGGCGATACCGAAGTGGGTCACGATGGCGTTGCCGTCAAAATAGAGCGTGAGTACCGGGTTCTGCGGTTTCTGGGGCATGGTGTAGAGCCATGCCGTTTTAAGGTCGTTGTCGTTCAGGTTGTCGAGGGGGTAGCCGCCAGAAATGTCGATTTCCAGCTGCTTTGTCTCGAAGTTTCCGAGGGCGTCGCTCCATTCCAGTTCGCGCAAGGTGCTTTCGGGCTTATGCGTGAGCATCAGCAAAATCAAAAGCATGATGATGAGCGGGAAAATGAAGATGGCAAGTGCCGTGAGCTTTTTCTTGAGCATGCGGGCACGCGGCGTAATGATGTTTGCCATTTCGGCAATCGATGCCGTGCGGCGGCGGAGCGGCGTATGCATGGTGGGGCGCGGAGCCGTCTTTTCGGTGGGGAACACCTGGTCGCAGGCATCCAAAAATTCCTGCATATCGTGGAAGCGCTCGTTCAGCTTTTTCTTGAGGCACTTGAGAATGAGCTGCGAAAGTCCAGGAGGCATGTCCTTGCGGAATAGTTCCGGTGCAGGGGGCTGTTCCTGTACATGCTTCAGGGCGATTTCTACCGGGCGGTTGCCTTCGAAGGGGAGGCGTCCGCAGGTCATTTCGAAAAGAATGACGCCCATGCTGTAAATGTCTGACTGAATGGTCACGTTGTCACCGTGGCACTGTTCGGGGCTCATGTATTCGGGGGTCCCCATAGTCATGCCGGTGCGGGTCAGCCTTTCCTTTTCCATTTCCTGGATGTAAGAAATGCCGAAGTCCATGATGAACACGCGGTTGTCGCGGGTGAGCATGATGTTCGAGGGCTTTACATCGCGGTGGACAATTCCCTTGTTGTGGGCCGAAAGAAGTCCGCGGGCAATCTGCCTGATGATGACTTCGATGGCTTCGAAGGAAAGCTGTTCCTTGTTATGCAGGATGTCGGCAAGGTTCGTGCCTTCCACATAAGTCATGGCAATGAAGAGCTGGTTGTTCTGCTGACCGAAGTCGAACACATGAACGATATTCTGGTGGTCCAGCTCCTTCATGGCTTGCGCTTCCATGTAGAAACGCTTGATTGCTTCTTCATCGGAAGAAGCGTCCAAAATCTTGAAAGCCACCACGCGGCCAAGGCGCTTGTCTATGGCCTTATAAACGTTTCCCATGCCTCCCTTGCCGAGAGTTCCAATCAAATCGTAGTTTTCGTTAAATGGGCGCGGAAATACTTCGTTTTTTTGCGGGGCGATCATTTTGCTTTCTTAGAACAGTTTAGTTTTATTGCTACCACAATATAAAAACATAATGTGATGCTGAGGGCAAGAATCGTGTTTTCGATAGCGTCTTTGCGCTCTAGGAGCAGATTCAAAAGGCTTGCCTGGTTGTAACGGGACCAAATGACGGTCGAAAGGGCGCGGCCAATGGCTTGCATTTGGTCCAAGGGAACCAAGGCTCCTGCCAAGGCGACCTGCGGAATAATCAGGAGCGGGAGCATGGCGTTTGCCTGCCCGGCGTTTTTAGAAAGTGAACTCACGGCAAGTCCCACGGCGACAGGCGGGAGAACCATCAGCAAAATGACCAGCAATAGCTGCGGGGGAGATGGCCAATTGAGGGTGCGGAACCCTACGAACAGGTAGACGATCAGCGTCTGAACAAAGGCGACTACCGTGGGCAAGAGCGCCTTGGCCAGAATTGTCGGGAGAATGGGAACGCCCTTGCGGAATTCCGCCTGCAGGATTTCTTTTTCCTGGACGATTTCACGAATCGAAAGGGAGAGCGAAAGCCAGTTCGCCGAGAGGATAATGGCGAAGGCCACGATCCAGAGCGATGTCAGGTTCGAGAATATTTGCGAGAAAAGGAATCCGATAATGAGGGGCTGCAAAAGGAGCGTGAGGAATTTGCCCTTGTCCCTGAACCATTGCTTGGCGGTAATCGAAAGCTTGTACAGGAACACGGGAGACAATCGGGTCTTGGGAAAATAGCTGGGAATCAGCGCTTCAAGAGCCGAGGTGCTTCTGATTGGTGCGGTAACGCGCTTTTGCTGGACCGTTTTCCACTGAGTTGCAGTTTCATCGTTCAGATTCGTGAGAATCGTTTCGGGATCGTCGCTTGCAAAGTAGTTGTAGGCTTCCTTGGGGCTTCCGAAGAAGGCCTGCTGCCCCTGATGCAGCACAAGAATCTTGTCGGCGATTTCGAGGGCCTCGTAGCTGTGGGTCGTCAGGATAATCGTGTGGCCGAGGAAGGCGAGCTGCTTTAAATGGGTGCAGAGAATCTTGCTGTTGTAAGGGTCGAGGCCCGAAAGGGGCTCGTCGAGAACAATCAGGCCCGGGTTTCCCATAAGTTCTTTAGCGAGGGCGACTCGGCGGCATTCGCCGCCGCTGAGCGTGCGAATGGAATTGTCGAGTCTTGCGCTCAGCCCGAAAAGTTCGGAGAACTTTTCGAGTCGCCCGGAAGCATTCCGCTTAAAATCGAGCTTCGACATCCCGACTCTGGCTCCGTCCAAAAGAGTTTCCTTGACAGTCAAGTCGCGGCGCAGTTCCGGGTCCTGTTCCAGGAAGGCGATGTGCTTTCGGATTTCTTCGTTGCGGTAATCCAGCTTCCCGATGCTCACGAAGGAATCCTTACCGCTTTTATGCTTGCCCTGCAGCAGACGCAAAAGGGTTGACTTTCCCTGACCCGAGCGTCCGATGATGGCGAGGATTTCTCTGGCACGGAGCTTAAAGTCGATGCCCTTGAGCAATTGCTTTTTCCCCGCAAAGACATCCAAATTTTCCACTTCGACGTCGAATCCGAGCGGTAGGTTCTTGCAGGTGAGTTCACCTTGCGCAAAACTCATGGTGCAGCCGGGAAGGCGAATCATTTTGCCTTCTTCAAGTTGAATCAGGCGCGTCGATTTTCCTTGCGTATTGACGATTTTGTCTTTGAAGCTGATTTCGGCCTTTCCGGCATGGACTCTGGCGGAACAACCTTCGGGAATGTCCATGTGCAGGCTGTCGAGAGCTTCCCAGTTGCCGCTTAGACTCTTGGTTTGCACCAAATCGCGTTCCACCGATTCCATCAGCAAAAGCTGCAAGTGGCCGTGCTTGAGGGTGGCGCGGAGTTGCAAGGGGCCAATGAGAATGGTGTCGCCGTCTTCAAGGACTGCGGTTTCGATATCGTTGCCGTTCACCTGGGTCACGCTGTTTTGCGTGAGGTTTTTCAGGTGCCAATGCTTATCTTCGAATTCCAACACCGCATGGTAGCGCGAAACCATCGGGTTGTCGAGCACCAGAGAATTGTCTGGCTTGCGACCGATAGTAAACGGCTCGCCAATTTGCGGAGTGATAATTCTGAACGACTGCATATGGTTAATGAGGAATGAGAAATGTTGAATGAGAGATGTTTGATGGATTTTTAATTACGCATTACACATCTCACATTTCACGATAGTTATTTTAGATTGCTCAGTCCCCTTATAAATCTGTCGCATGCCTTCTGCAAAGTTTCATCGCTTGCTGCATAGGAGAAACGCACGCAGCTGTCGTCGCCGAAGGCGGCACCCGGCACAATGGCGAGTCCCTGGGACTGCAGCAGGTATTCGCAAAGTTCAATAGAACCGCCAATGACCTTGCCTTCGGGAGTTTTCTTGCCATAGAAACTCTTGACCGGCGCGAACAGGTAGAATGCGCCTTCAGGAGCGCGGCAGGGTTCCGGCAAAATTTCGGCGGTGCGCTTCAGCATGTAATCGCGGCGCTTGCGGAAGGCGGCTTGCATCGCATGAACATTGCTCTTGTCCATCTGCAAGGCTCCGAGGGCAGCATATTGTGCCACGTTGCTCGGGTGGTGCGTGGCCTGGCCTTGAATCTTGCCGATAATCTTTGCGATTTCGGCGGGAGCAGCGTCGTAACCGACACGCCAACCGGTCATGCAGTGCGACTTCGAGAATCCGTTAATGACGATGGTGCGTTCGGCCATGCCGGGGAGGGCCGCTGCGGCAGAGCAGAATTCCGTGTCGTAGGTGAAGTATTCGTAAACTTCGTCCGAAATGCAGTAAATGTCGCTTTCGACAATCACCTTGGCGAGCGCTTCGAGTTCCGCCTTGCTGTAAACGGCACCCGTGGGGTTGCAGGGGTTGTTCAAGAGAATCGCCTTGGTCTTCGCGGTAATGGCGGCCTTCAAGGCTTCGGGCTTAATCTTGAAACCGTCTTCAATCTTGGTGTTTACGATCACCGGCTTTCCGCCGAGCCATTTCACCAGTTCCGGGTAAGTCACCCAATACGGAGCCGGGATAATCACTTCGTCCCCTTCGTTTACCAGGGCAGCCAGCGAGTTGAATACGGCGTGCTTTGCGCCGCTAGTCATGATGATCTGTTCCGGCTTGTAATCGAGACCGTTTTCGACTTTCAGCTTTTCGGCGACGGCCTTGCGGACTTCCAGAATGCCTACGGGAGCGGTGTAGCGGGTTTTGCCATCGCGAATGGCCTTGCAGGCAGCATCTTGAATCGGGGTCGGAGTCGGAAAATCGGGTTCGCCGGCACCGAGGCTTACAACATCCTTGCCGTCAGCAATCATCTGCTTGGCCAAGGTGTCGATAGCGACTGTTAAAGAAGCGGCGATATTAAGAGTTCTTGTGGATAAGTCTTTCATGTCTGAGTTTAGCCTTTTTCAAAATGCGGTAGGCGTCCAAGGTGCTAGCCACCAAGGGGTAAATGGTAAATAGTGAAATGAAAATGCAAATGAGGCCGAGGGCTGCAATGATGCCCATGCCGTTGATTCCCGGGTGCGACGAGAACAGCATGGCGATAGCGCCGATGAAAGACGCCCCTTGTGCAATGGTGACCGAAATCAGCTTCGTCTGCAAAACGCTCCAGGCGTTTCCTCCCTGCTTTTCGTAGTACGACGACCAAAGCTGCAAGGAGCCGTCAACACTTGCACCAATCAAAAGGACAAAGGCTATCGAGCTGTAGGCCGAAATCTGGATGTTGAATGCGTGGACCAATATGGTAACCCAGCTCATGGCAAACAGCGACGGTAACAGGGTAAAGAAGGCGCGGCTCAACTTGTTGTAGAACATCAGGAGGATAATCCAGAGGAGGATAGTTCCCAGGAGAATGGACTTGTTGATGTTTCCTAGAACGGTGTCCAGAAGCGAGGCTCGCAGAATGGGGGTGCCGCAAATCTTGAAGGTCTTGTCGTGGATTCCGTCGATCTGCTGCAACTGCTTTGCGATACGGCGGCAAATCAGGCCATTGTTCGGGTCGGAACTGGGGATGATAAAGGCGAAAACGCCCGATTTACCATTCCTGTCGGAGAATTTCTTGCGGATGCTTTCGGAAAGCTCGAATCCCTTGATGTCGCTTTCGTAATTGTCAAACATCTCGACAATCGCGGCGCTGTCCTTGGGATTCAGCCTTTCCAGGACATCTTCCGATATCAACTTTTTCAGGGTTTCGATCTTGTGCTTCTTTTCGATGCTGGCCTTGGGCAAGAACTGGTACTGCGTATAAATCTTGCCAAGGTCCTTCAGGCGACCTTTCTTTTGCAGGTGCTCGAAGTTTTCTACCAGGTCGTCGTTGTAAGACGAATCGGGGAGCATCACGATAATGGGGTCGTAGGTCGAAAAACCGGTTTCGGCGATCAGTGCCTTGGCTTCGCGTTCTTCCAGCTGCAATTCCGTTTTCTTGAAATCGTAAAGGAAGGTGAGGTTGATGCCGCTGTAAAGCCAGGCGACGGCGCTTGCGATACTGATAACGACAATGATAATCCAGTTGGTCTTGAACGAGAACAGTCTCTTGCGGTGGTTGGGGGTAATGCTGCTGAAACTGATGTCGAAGGGTTTCTTGCGCTGTAGGAGTAATAGGAGCGAGGCCGTCAAGAGCGGGCAGACCGTCAGGTTGAGCAAGCTGCCGATTGCACCTAGAATTCCGAATTCGCGAAGCCCCGGGAGGGGAACTAGGATAAAGGCGCTGAACAGGCTGGCCATGACTAGCGCCGAGGCTGCCACCACGGGCCCAATCCCGAGTAAGGCGCTTTCGATGCAAAGGGCCGGACTGAGCTTCTGTTCGCGTTCATGGAAGTACCTGGTGTAGACATGCGTGAGAATCTGGCAGGCATGTCCCGGGAGCAATAGTCCAAGGGAAAGTGTAAACAGGTTGATTCGACCGAACAGTAGGTAGGCACAGGCGAGTGTAAATACGGTCGGGAGCGCTAGCGGCACCGCCGAAATAAAAATCAACTGCGGCTGCCTGTAGAAGTTGATAATCAAAAGCACCAGGATGATAAGGGCTGCGATGCCGCCTGCAAACTTGGCTTCGGGGAGTAACGCCTTGCCGACTTTAATGGAGTCATAGACTTTCCCGGTGTAGTAGACATTGAAATCTTTCCCGTTTTCTTCGACAAAGTGTTCCACCTTCTTTAGCAGGTTTCTGTTGGCCTGCAAGTCCGAAACTGAAGTGGCGGGGTAGATGTCGACGACTCGAATAGAACCTTGCTGGTTCGAAAAATCCTGCCGCAGGCTTTTAAAGTACTTGGCTTCGATTTGTGAAATGATTTCGACGGTATCGCGCGGTGCAGGGGTATTTACCTCGGCTTCAGCTAAGTCTACCAGTAGCGGATTGTGTTTTTTGATTTGCTCGTCTTTGATTTTGTCCAGTTTTTCGATGACCTGGTCCAGGTCGCTTTCGCTGGCGTACAGGAGCCTGTTCTTCTTGAAGAACTCCAGGTCCGTATCGTATTCGGTGTAGTGGACGGTTGAATCTTTTTCAAGCTGCTGTGCCAACTTTTGCGCAAAACTGTAATTGGCGGCGCTATCCTTAGATTGTATCACGACAGTCAGGCTGCCGAGACCGCCGAAGGCTTTCTCGATGGTCTGGTAGTCTTCTTCGACTTCGTGTCCCTTAAGGGTGTCCTGCAGTTGAATTTCCCAACGAAGATTTTCGATGGGGTAGATGCTTAACAAGGTAACTGCAAGAAACAGCCCTATCATTGTTTTGGGATAGTGGGCTATTTTTCGAATTAATTTGGCAAAAGCCGAAAACATATAAATAATATAACTATTATCGCTTTTGTTCGAATTAAAAAACTAAATTAGAGGCATGGTAAAAAGGGAGTCGCGATGTCTCTTTGTTTGGGTCCTAGCTGCGCTATGGTTCTTTGGCGCAGTTTCGCTCTATGCAGAAGATGATGTTGTTGCAGATTCCTCTGCGGAGGCCCCTTCAAAATCCGCTTGGATGTGGCCGGTAGAAAACATCATCCAGCCGTTTTTGAACGGACTCATCTACCCGATTGCCCAACCTGTGGACTACGCCCTCAAGAACGGAATTCTCGAAAAGACCGTCGATCTGATTTCCTTTGGCGAAGACTATAAGATCATGATTTACCCGAGTTTTAACTTTAAACCGGGTGCAAGGACCATGGTCGGCGCGAATTATCGTCACCGTAGCATATTCCTTGAAAAAGATTACTTGGTGATGCAAGGGGAATATTATGCCAATGGTGACGTTGGCTTAACGGCTCGCTATACAAAGCATGCCTTGTTCGGGACGCGCTTTTTTGGTGGATTTCGCTATGATATAGACCTGGACCGAGACAAGCGATTCACGATTCCGGAAACCAAGAAGAATTATCTGCAACCTGATTCGAGCTATCAGTTTACCTGGCGTCTGGGAGCCCCGATTACCAATACGGCGAACTGGAATGCCGAACTCTGGACTTCCTTGTTTTTTAGTCGTGCAAGTCACCCCGATGTCCAAGATTCCGTGTTGATTAGCGATGAATTTAAAATCGAAGATCGTGGTTTGTACCAGAATGTGACCCAGGTGCCGGTGGGCTTTTCCCTTGTGTACGATAACCTTGATTTGCCCTATGCGCCTTCCCGTGGAAGCCGTATTGTGCTGGACGGCTACTATACTTTTGTCGGTAAGTATTCTGGCGTCCGTAACGAAGATTTGGGCATTATCGATGCCGACGATGGCAACAAATGGATCAAGGATGGCGGAAAGAACCATGATTTTGTGACAACGGAATTCATTTTCCAACATTATTTTTTGCTGGGATCTTCGCAAAAGTATGTCCTGTCAGCAAAGGAAGCGCGTGAAAACCGTCGGTTCTATACGGACTTTTCGTGGGAAGAAACGCTCCGTATTTGGCGACCGGAAAATATGCGTAACACCCTTTTTGAACGCCGCGTGATTGCCATGCAGTATCGTATGGTTTCCCTTTGGGAGATTGAGGAAGGGGGCGCTCCTCACGATGCCTTTATCAACTTGAATTCCAAGGCTCCCTTGCGCGGTTATGACGACAAGTGGACTACGCATAATTTGATGTCCCTTAGCGTGGAATACCGTTGGCCGGTGGACCGCCTGGTAGATGGCGTGCTATTTGACGAATATGCCTTGATTGCCCCCAAGCTCGACAAGTGGAGCTTGGACCATTATTACAATTCGTGGGGCTTTGGTATCCGAGTCCGCCAGCCTGATCTATATCTTTTCCGCTTGCAGTTCGGTTTCCATGGCTTGCATGGCGTGAATATGATTATGACGATTGCGCCTGAATTCAAGTAGACACGAAAGTGTCTTCTTGGAGCGTAGCGATAGGATTACTACCTGGAGTAGTATTCCATTTTTTTCTAAATTTCCTCCTGTAAAATTTTAACAAGGATAAAAATATGCGCGATCAGTTCGAAAGCCCGCTTATCAAGCGTTACGCCTCCAAAGAAATGAGTTTCATCTTCAGCCCGCAGTACAAGTTCCAGACTTGGCGCAAGCTGTGGATTTACCTCGCCGAATCCGAAATGGAACTCGGCCTCCCCATTACGCAGGAGCAGGTGGACGAACTGAAGGCCCACGAAAAGGATATCAACTTCGAAGTCGCCGAAGAAGAAGAAAAGCGTCGCCGTCACGATGTGATGAGCCACGTTTACGCTTACGGCGTCCAGTGCCCCAAGGCCAAGGGCATCATCCACCTCGGTGCAACGTCTGCTTTCGTGGGCGACAACACCGACCTTATCCAAATGCAGCAGGCCATGATCCTCGTGCGCAAGCGCCTTTGCCGCGTGATGGACAAGCTTTCCAAGTTTGCGATGGAATACAAGGACATGGCCCAGCTCGGCGCCACGCACTTCCAGGCCGCCCAGCTCACGACCGTGGGTAAGCGTGCTTGCCTCTGGCTCCAGGACATGCTCATCGACCTCGAAGAATTGAACTTCCTTATCGAAGTGCTTCCGTTCCGCGGCGTAAAGGGTACGACCGGTACGCAGGCCAGCTTCATGGATCTGTTCAATGGCGACGAAGAAAAGATTATGGAACTTGACCGCCGCGTGACTGCCAAGGCTGGCTTCAAGCGCGTGCTCACCATCACCGGTCAGACCTACACCCGTAAGTGGGACAACCGCGTGAACCAGGTGCTCAGCTCCATTGCTCAGTCTCTGCACAAGTTTGCAACCGACATGCGCCTCATGCAGGGCGTGAAGGAAGTCGAAGAACCGTTCGAAAAGACCCAGATCGGTTCCTCTGCCATGGCTTACAAGCGTAACCCGATGCGCAGCGAACGCATTTGCTCCCTGGCCCGTTTCGTGATGGCTCAGGTCAACAGCACAGCCTTCACTCAGGCAACGCAGTGGTTCGAACGCACGCTCGATGACAGCGCCAACAAGCGCCTCGCCATTCCGGAAGCATTCCTCGCTATGGATGCCATGCTCATCATTGCTGAAAACGTGACCAACGGTCTCGTGGTTTACCCGAAGGTCATTGAAAAGCGCATCATGGCCGAACTCCCGTTCATGGCTACCGAAAACATCATTATGGAAGGCGTGAAGAATGGCGGCGACCGTCAGGAACTCCACGAAGAAATCCGCGTGATGTCCATGGAAGCGGGCAAGGTCGTGAAGGAACAGGGTAAGGACAACGACTTGCTCGAACGCGTGCTGAAGAACGAAAAGTTCCAGAAGCTCGGCATCACCGAAGCTAAGCTCAAGGAAATCCTCGACCTCCGCAAGTTCGTGGGCCGCGCTCCGGGACAGGTTGTGAAGTTCGTGACCGAAGAAGTTCGCCCGGCGATTGAAGCCGTCCCGGAATGGAGCAATATCGACGCCGGCGAACTGAAGGTTTAATTTGCCTTATTGCCGTCGCGATACGGCATCGCATCGACTTACTCGGCGTACGACTTGTACGCCTTCGGTCGCTGCTCTTGGTCTCGCTAGGCACTAAGTCAAATTACTCGTTAGCATAAATTCATTAGTTTCGCAATTTTTCAAAAAACGCTTTAGACAAATTCTAAAGCGTTTTTTATTTAAAACATTTCGATGCAGGCGATCGCAATGCTAATGGGGTACATCAGTAGTCCCGCATAGATACCGCCGAGCAAGTCGTCTGCCATGACGCCCCATGCTCCAGGGAATTTTTCGAAACGGTGGATGCCCAGCGGCTTAAGAATGTCGAAAAAGCGGAAAAGACCGAACCCTATAAGAAGCACAATGGGGCTGTCCAGTATAATGTAGGGATTCACGAGCGCGAAAGTCATAAAGATTCCGCAGACCTCGTCTATCACGATCCAACCGGGGTCTTCAGTGCCCGTGTCTTTCATCGCCTTGTTAACGGAGGGGATTGCCCCGAAAAAGACGATGATTGCGGCAATAAAAAATAAAGGGTTGAATTGTAAGTCGCCAAATATTTTTAGCGCTAAAATGGCCATGGGGTAGGCGACGATAGTTGCTGCCAAACTTCCCATGGTGCCAGGGGCTTTGGGCGACATGCCCGAGCCAAAGAAGGTTGTTACGAGAGTAGACAACAAATCGGTGCCCCGCCACTCGTGGGGCACTCGTTTTTTGCCATATTTTTCTTTAAGTTCCTCGCGGTTCACGAGTACTTAGTTGTCCTCATATTCGGAACTGCCCCAGCCGTCGAGGTCGCCCGCTGCACGGCCAAGAGTTGCACCGCCGAGAATTTCGTCAATGCCCTTGTCTTCGGAATCGTCGTCCTCTTCTTCGAAGATAGAAGCTTCTTCCATTTCGAGGTCGTCGTTCGGAATGATCGGATCGTCATCCAGCGCGTTCTTGCTCTTCTTTCCTGCCATATTTTCTCCTTGGTGAAGGCGTTTTCGTATTCTTTACCGCTATATTATAAAATTTTTTTTAAAAAGGGAAATTTTTTTTGAAAAAAGTTGAAAAAAATGCATATTTTGGGGGCGAAAATGAAAAAGTCCCCCGTTTTGGGAGACTTTTGTCGTTAAAAACCTCAAAAAGTCACTTTTTTTCGTGGGCAGAAATGTTTTTCGCCATGAACGCGTAAACGGCTTTTGTGCCCATACGCGACAAAAAGCGGACCTTCGTATTCACCATGGAATTGTTCAATATCAGGTTATATTCAACGGTTTCGTTATATTCTTCGGAGTATACGAGTCGCTTGTAACAATCTAGAGCGCTCTCGGGAGGGAGTAAACTGAGCACTTCATTGATGTCGTTTGCACCAAAGGATCTGATTTCCTGGTAGAACGCCTTGTTGGCAAATATCGTGCGGTAAACTCGGTTCTCACCTTCGATAAGTGCAATGGGAATTTCGTTTGTGACATCCATGCGCTTTCTTGTGAGCGGAGAGTTTTCCAAGAAGTTGATTCGGCCCATATCGTCGTAGTAGCGGCGTTCCGCCGGAGTTTCGCTTGTTTCGAAACTGCACAGCTCCGCTCGTTTGTTGTAAAAATCTTCGATGGGCATGGGTTTGGCAAAATAGTAACCTTGAATCAGCTCGCAACCGATTCTCTTCAGGTATTCGTACTGGTCTTCGGTTTCGACGCCCTCGGCCAGAGTGTGAATGCCGAGCTTTTTCGCCAAGTCAACGATAGAGGCGATAATCACCTTGGACTTCGGGGTCTTGTCGAAGTTCCTGAGGAAGTTCATGTCTATCTTGAGGAAGTCGAAATCGTAAGTTTGCAGGTTATTGAAAGAACTGTATCCCGAACCGAAGTCGTCAATCCAGACTTGGTATCCGTCCTCCCTAAAACAGTGGATTATATCCCCAAGGCTCTCCTGATCCGACGCGAAAGCGCTTTCGGTGACTTCCAATACAATGTATTCCTTGGGAACATTGTATTTGGCGACGGCGTTATCAACGATTTTCTTGATATCGCTCAGTTCAAAGTCGAGTCTCGAAAGGTTCACCGAAATGGGCTGGTAGGCGTACCCGCTATCGATGTCGTCGCGCAGATCTTTGCATACGTGGTCTATAATGTAGGCGTCCAACTTGTGAATAAGGTGGACTTTTTCTAGTACTTCGATAAAGATGAGGGGCGAAATCATGCCTCGATTTGGATCGATCCATCGGGCAAGGGCCTCGTAGCCGCAGACTTTCTTGTTCAGTGTTCGATAAATCGGTTGGTAATACACCTTGAAAAATCCTTTTTCGAAGGCTTCGTCAAAGTGCTCCAACACATATTGTTTCTGTTCGTGCTTTTTGTTGAGTTCCTCGTCAAAGACGGCGTATTCCCTGTTAAAAATGCCATGGACTTCTCGACAGGCGAGGGAAGCTCGGTCCATCATGACAATGGGTTGTTGTGGGGTGCCGTCGGCGATATAGATGCCCGCCTTGATGAGGTTGCGGAGCCCTTTTTCGTAACTCGCCATCGCTTTGTTCAAAAGCTTGATTCGTAGGGCGATTTCTTCGACAGAGAGATTGAGACTGATGACCACCAGGTGGTCTGCTCCAGCTCGTAGGACTGTTTCTCCTTCAAAAAGTCTTTTGAGTTCGTCCCTGAACTTGCAGAGGTATTCGTTTCCGCCCTGGTATGAGAATCTTTGGTTTATGGTCTTGAAATTCATCACGTTAAAGAACGTGATGGTCGATCTTTCAAGAGGGTAAAAGTTAGGGTCTTTTTGGGTTTGGGCAAAGAACCATGCCACAAAATTAAGGCCTGTAATCTGGTCTTCTTTCTCGAAAATTGAAGTGCTTGGGCTCGCTCCCACGGGACGCATCATTTTCGGTTCGCTATGCTCCACGACCTTTTTCTCCTATATTCTTATGTTCAATTTAACTAAAGAAAACAGGAAAAGGGACTTTTCCTTGAAAAAAGTCCCTTTTTATTACGATTTTCTTACTCCAAATTGGAATATTCGTTTTTTTTAGAATTTCGGGTAGCCGTCCTTGAGACTTTCGTCGTAGTGGGCGCGTTCGCCGCCAATGAATTTCGGGCGCGTGCGTGCCGCAATCAGGATAGCCTTGCCGATATGTGTCTGCTGCATGTGCAGGGGGACGGCGACTTCTTTCAGGTGCATGCCGATAAGCGTGCCGCCGATGTCGAGGCCTGCGTCGGCCTTGATATGCTCGATGGCAACGGGTTGTTCGAATGCCCCGTAGCAGGCGGTGGCAAAGGAGCCGCCGGCCTTGGGTTGCGGCACCACGTTTACGATTTCGGCATTCGGCACGGCCGCGCGCTCGATGATGATTGCACGGTTCAGGTGTTCGCAGCACTGTGCCGCAATGTAGATGCCGAGCGGCTTGAATACGGACTGCAACCCTTCGAAAATCGCCTTGCCGACTTCGGGCACGGAGTGGCTCCCGATATCGTTTCCGAGCGTGGAACTCGTGCTGCAACCGATCACCACGATGTTACCTGTCTTGAGTCGGGCCTTTTCAACAACTTCCTTAGCGGCGTTCATCGCGTCGTTACGAATCTGCTCGACAATGTTCTTGTCGTCTATTTCGTATGTAATGCCTGCCATGTTTTACCTCATTGTTGATCTTTATAATCGTTTACATCGTAACCGGGGACCCGCTTGGCATCCATAAAGTAGAACTGTTCCTTTATGTTGCCAGCCTTGTCTGTGACCACGTCCATGATGGAATCCAGGGTTGTAACAAAGACTGTGGAATCTTCTTCCCAATAGACATCCTTAAGCATTTTTACGAGTATGTCTTCTTGTTCCGTGGTTGAGGCCGCGGGCCAGCCGACAACGAGAACCTGCACCGAATCTTCAACAGAGCTTTCATCATGTCGTCCGTCGTAAACATCTTTCCATCGGATTTGATATGTTCCCGCCTTGGAAAAAATTTTTTCACCATGAAGGCTTGTTCGCGTGAATAGGTAGTCTATATATGAAGGGCTTGTGTTGTCAACGACCGTCAATTGATAATCGTTAGCTGAAATATAATTCATACGATATTTATCCACATTTCTAAAATGAAAAGTCTTGTTGTAATACTTGTATTCACGATTTATTACTTGTGCCGGCACCAGCCAATCCTGGAAGATGAGGGCACAAGATAGCGTAGCACTGGAGTCGCCTTTCAGGAAGTTGTCCAAGGTGGCACTATCAAGTGAAACTGCGCCTTCTTGATAATACCGGGCGTTCATGATTTCGTAATCTTTTTCGAAATCAATCTTCAATTCTATGGAGTCAGATTCTGTTTTCATGAAACATTTCGATTGTACTGTATCCGCATAGGTGGAATAGAATCCACCATAGTAGCATGGATAAACTCTATTATAGAAATGCCCCTTGATGAATCTGCCGTAGTCATTGGTTGCTTCATAATAGCAGACTTCCGTAAAGTGCGCTTGGCCGGGATTTTTTGAAGGAACTAAAGTGTATGTTTCCTTTAGATTGCCGCATTGAGCGGAATCCAGTAATATTTCGAGGCGGTGGGTTTCATCTTGTTTTTCAAAAATATCTTTGAAAATTATACCCTGATAAGGATTTGGTCTTTCTTCGCCTTTGATTTCTTTACCGTTCAACAGAAATTTGGTGTTGCTGTAGTTGCAGACGGAAGGATCGCTAAAGCGAATGGTTACCTCCATTTCCTTAATGAACTTATTGATTTCAATGGTTGTATCAATAACTCTGTCCATTCGGAATCCATCGGAAATGTACATTCCGTTTCCGCCAGCGGAAAAGTTGAAACGAATGACTGTGGCCATGCCGCCAACAATGCTATCCATCAGATTTTGTTCAATGAGGACCTTTTCTCGCTGTAATTTTGCTGCTTTTTCTTCGGCAGTCATGCTGTTATCCATACAGGCGACAAAGGCGCAGAATAAAATAGAAGTCAGAGTAAAAAAATTGAATAGTTTCATTGGTTGTTAGTCCTTCAAGCAACGAATAGAAGCGTAAGAATCCATGCCGACTCCTGTAATAGAAACATCCGGCGTCCAATTGTCAAAAGAAATTGTTTCGGTGACAAAGTCATTTCTTCTGTCGGATGTCCAAAATAAAGCGACTTCGCCATGATCGATTGGCATTACATTGAAACCGTAATCGTCAAAGCCGTTTACGTCACGGTCCTTGTATTCTTTCCACCCATCTACGGATTTAAGGGCTTTTTCGACATTTGTCCAATAAGGCCAACCCGGTTCATTCTGACCCCCGATGGCCGTAAACAGAACTTCGAACTCGGCTATATTCGGCAAGTGCCATCCCTCGGGGCAAATGCCGCGGATTTTGCCGTTGGAGTTACTTTCGTTGGCGCATTTCCTATAATCGTAACCGCATCCTTTTCCTTTTTCAGAGAATACTGCTGCAGAATCCATGGCGGCAGACCACAAATAAAGGCGACCGTATTTTTCACAGAATTCTGCGTCTGTGTCATTGCAGAGGCTGGAGGAGTCCAGAGTTTTGGTGGGTTCAACGTATGCGTAAGCAAGATTTTCGGCCATCCAGGTTTGGCTGCCAATGGTCACGGTCTTGTATTCATGATTGTCTCGTTCATCGACCATGGTTCCGTGAATCGCTTCTGAAGGAGCCACATAGCTGATGCTGCTGGAAGAAGGCAAAATAGATTCGGTGCTCGAAGACGATTCTTCTTCCATGATTGAACTGGAGCTTTCCAATGGGGCCTGGGGTGCTGCGATGCGATAGTAGGTCACGCCTTTTTCCACTTTGCAGAGGCATCCGTCAAATTCTTTTTCCTTGGCCTTGGGAATCAATGTGTTGAAATCGCCTTCGCTACCTAATTTGTATTTGCAACCATTGAGGCTAACCCAGACTTGCCTGTAGCCGTATTCAGATTGAAGATTGATTTCAATCCGGTCATATTCGGGGTTATATCGCGCTTCATGGCAAGTGGTCAAAAGGTTTCCCGTTTCATTGATAAATTCAGCTGCCTTGGAGCAGGCTTCTTCATTGACCAAGGCGCTGTCGGTTAAAGTGCTTGACCAAGTGTTCTTATCGGAAATACCGTAGCGTTCCTTGCATTGCGCAGAACTCGGTTTGTCGGTTGTATCGGCTGGCTTAGAGGGGGTGGATTCCGAGGAACTGTCTCCGCAAGCCATCAGGATTGCGGAGGTGAGAGCCAATAAAAATAAACTTGTGCGTAAAGACATTTTCATATAGTCAATCATTTAATTGTGAATACAGCGGACATTCATGGCCAAAAGAGGGGCATCATACTCTATTTTTGCTTTTTCTTTAGCGTAATCCCACATAATGATGTAAGAAGCAAGATCTTCGTTGCCTGATTGGCTCCAGATATTCACCATATCGCCGTATTCAGCAAAATATTTTTCGACATCGTCACAGTCGTCATCACCGCAATAAGCTGCTTCATCGACAAAAAGTCCTAGGGGCAATGCTGAAAAACCGCTTTCGTTTGTGGTACTGCTTTCTTGCCAAGGCCATTTTGCCGATTTAAGGGATGCATCACTTGTATTTTCCAAAAGTGTCGAAATTTCGTCGCTCTTAGGAAGATGCCACCCTTCTGGGCAGGCCTTTTTGGCCGCTGCCTGGGAATAAAAACGTCCAAAGATTTCGCAACTGTCAGGGGAGTCGCCCAAGCAATGTGTTTTCCCGGCAAAGAAGGGGTGGGCGATGGAATCGACATAGTTCAAGTTTTCGGCCATCCAGACTTGTTCGCCGATTTGAACGCTCTTGTAGCATTGTCCGTCTCGTTCATCTTGGAATATTTCATATTCCACATCGGGGTTCAAATATTCCCAACTCTTCTTTTGAATGGTCAAGCAGGTGTCTACGCTAGACGAAGACTCTTCGATGGATGAACTAGACTGCTCTGTAGAAGAACTGGACTCAACGGAGGAACTGGAGGGGATAACCATTTCCATGAGCAAGGTGTCCTTGACGCAGCGTAGTGAAAAACCGTGGGACTTGGATTCCGAATAAATGGCTTTATCTTTAGGGTCTACGCTGTAGCTATATACTCTTGATGCAGGGATGGTTTCGTCAAAGAAGGTGTCCTGATTGTAGTCGATGTAGTAGTCCATTTCATCACTCTCGGTGGAGGTGAAGAATTGATCTGCGTTGTCCCAATAAGAGAAAAAGTAGTTGTTGTAAAAACCGCTGTGGAGAATTTTAAATCCGTAGGGGTCCTCATCGACAATGTCGGTGTAGCTCATCAGGTACTTCCATTCCAATGTGTCGGGGACGTGCCAGCCCGGCATGCAGATCCCCTGATGGTAAGGCTTATGAATGGAATCTTCGGCCGTGTTCCGCAAGTAATAGGATTTAAAATCCATTGCTTGAGTCCAGTTGTAAAGGCGTCCGAATTTGATGCAATTGGAATCTTGGTCTTCAAAACAGCGGCTGCCTTCGACTTTGTATCTTAAGTTTTCGGCAGTCCAAATGAGCGCGCCGATTTCTGTAGTGCGGTAGACCTTGAAATCGCGGGGGTCGCAAATTTCGTCTTTCTCTAGTTTGTCTGGACAAGAGGTGGGAAGATTTTCAATTGAACTCGAAGAACTTTGGTTCTCGTTTGCATCTTCAGGTTCCGATGAAGTGTCGCTACATGCGGAGAAGATGATTAGAAACAAAGAAAGTATTGCAACAATTATTCTCATGGTGTATTCAGAAGTCGTGCTCGAAATTGTGTCGTGAAGCCTTGATGGAAATAATAGCAAGTGGATAATCTGATGTCAATTTGTTAACTTGAATTTACTATATTTTGTAATAAATTTTGGAGGATGTTGTATGAAAAAGTTCCTTTCATCTCTATTGGTTTTGCCTTTTGCAGTTCATGCTGCCTGCGACTTGGTGTTGAATGAGGCGGGCGAGTATGAAGTGGGTACCTTTGAAGACTTGACTAAGGTGGGTATCGAGGATTGCGCTTTGGATGCAAAGTATCGTTTGACCGCAGATATTGTTGCTCCTAAAAGCGAAGATGACTGGCACGGATTCCAGCCGATTGGTGGTTTCAGTGCACCGTCTGGTTTTTCGGGCGAGTTTCATGGTGCGGGACACAAGATCAAAAACCTGCAGCTTTACAATGATAATTACGAAGGGCTGTTTGGGCGTGATATGGATGGCTTGGTGGATAGCCTTGGTCTTGAGGATATTTTTCTCAATGGTGGTTATTATACGGGAGCTGTTGTCGGCTATGGCGGATCGGGAAAAATTAAGAATGTTTATGTAACTGGAAGAGTCCAGTATGCGGGGTACAAACCCGAGGAATCCTATATCGGCGGCATTGCCGGTGTGTTCGGCGGTACAATCGAGGATTGCTACTTTGTTGGTGAAATCGGCGAAAACTACAATATCGGTGGTATCGTCGGCATGAATACGGGTACCGTAAAAACGAGCTACGCCATCAATGAAGGTGTCGTGCAGGGGATATACTCTTCCAAGTACAATATCGGCACAGTTGTCGGTGTAAATGAAATTACGGGAACTGTCGAAAATTCGTATGGAATGACCTATGCCGATTGCGATGGGCACAAGGTGGTTGGTTCGAATTTAGGTTCCGTCGATGAGAATAGCGCTTCGGTAAAATGCTTTGATTACAATTATAATGGTGGCATGAAGGCTAAGGATTTCTTTGTCGGTTTCGACTTTGAAAATACTTGGGGAATTGCCGAAGGTAAAACCTTTCCGTTCTTGAAGGCGAACCTAAAAGTCGTTAAAGGTGTGGTGCCTGTTTGGTATGCAAAGGAATATTGCACGGGTAAGGTTCTGGGAACCGGTATGGCTTTGATGCCGGAGGGCTTGGATGAACGAAACTACGGTGGAAAATTCAATGTGGTGGAAATCGGTGACAAGATGGTTGTCGACTTCTCCGAGGTTTATGCGCTGAACCAGAACGGTTATGCGTTTGTCAGCGATACGCTTGATATCCCGATTTCGCCGTTGACTCTTACTGTTACGGGTGTCTCCGTTGAAGATAAGGTTTATGATGGGACTGCCGCTGCGAAGGTTTCTGGCGAACCCAAAATTGAAGGCGTTTGTAAAGATGACGATGTGACCTTGAAGGGGACTCTTACGGCCGAATTTGAAAATGCCGAGGTAGGTAAGAATAAGAAAATAGTTCTTTCTGGTTTGACGCTAGAAGGCGATTCAGCCTTGCTTGCGAATTATAAGCTGGCCCTGCCTGAGTTAAAGGCGGAAATCTCTAAAAAGACGGAATCTATTGGTGCTCGCGCCGTTGCTCAAAACAAGGCTTTGGACCGCGATGCGAAAATCCGTTTTGACGGCCATTCTCTGATTGCAGAAAAGAACGGCGTGCGTTTTGATTTGCTGGGCAACAAGCTCAAATAGAGTAGAGCATTTTTTGAAAAGAAAAAGCCGAGTGAGTTCATCTCATTCGGCTTTAAAGTTTGTCGCGACTCTCGCCTTACTGACGCTTACGCCTACGGCTTCAGCGTCTGCTTGTTCGCCTCGGTCATAAAAATGAGCAAGCTCATTTTTGCGACACTCGGCTCCGCGCTACTCCCACGGCGCTTTCACTTTGTTCAAGCGCGTGTTCACGCGGCTCGGTCATGACAAAAAGCCTGCTTTTTGTCGCGACTCTCGCCTTATTCCCATTCAATGGTTCCGGGGGGCTTGTGGGTCACGTCGTACCACAGGCTGCCGGCACCTTCTGCTTCGAACTTGCGCCAGAGTCCGGCCAGCATTCCTTGGTCGATTTCGGCGAAGTTTGCGGTCATGGCTTCGGTGGAGTTCACCGGGCGCATCACGATGCAGGGCTTGTTTGCCGTGCGGAGCGGAACGAGTACGACCGGCATCTGCCAAATCTTTTCGTACAAGTCGTTTGCCTGCAAGAATTCTGTGCAGATGTTGTCGAACTTGCGGAGCGTATCAAAGTTGACCCGGGTGGCGTACTGTTCGACAAGCTTCGGATCTTCGTCAGCGACGCTACCGATCTGGTAAATCACGCGGTTGATGGCCTTGAAGCGGTTGGCAAGTTCGGTGGAGAACTTTTCGCAATCCTTCCAGCTTAAGCCCGGAGTCGTGATGAGGAACGGCTGCGCGTAAGTACGGCCATCGCCCTGCACGCCCACGCTCTTGATGGGGAGCAGGCGGCCAGTAATGTTGTTTGCCTTCAGGTAGTCGGCGAGGGACTGACCTGCGGTGTCCTTTACGTCTTCGAACTTCACCATGTCATCGGAGATCTTGCCTTCGCTGCAGAGCAGGCGAACGCCGAGGCCCGGACCCGGGAACGGGTGGCGCCACACAAGGTTGTGCGGGATGCCGAGTTCTTCACCGAGAGCACGGACTTCGTCCTTGTACAGGTCGGCGAGCGGTTCGAGCACGAGGCCCTTTTCCATGAGGTCCAAGACTTCTTGCACGCGGTTGTGGTGCGTCTTGATCTTGTCGGCGTTCTTGGTGCCGCCGCTTTCGATGGTGTCGGGGTAGATGGTACCCTGAGCCATCATCCACTGGTTCGGATCGAGGTTGAGCTTCGCCATTTCCTCGTCCTTCACCGTCAGGAATTCCTTACCGATGATGCCGCGCTTGGTTTCGGGTGCGGTCACGCCCTTGAGCTTTGCAAGGAAGTGTTCGCTGGCATCGCGCACCTTGAGGTTGTTCATGCCTTCCTTTGTGAGGAAGTCCATAATCTTCTGGGATTCGCCGAGGCGCATCATGCCGTTGTCCACGTGCAAGCCGAGAACCTTTTCGGGGCCAAGCACGCGGTTCAAGAGCACGAAGGCGACGGTGGAGTCTACGCCGCCGGACACAAGCAAGAAGACCTTGCGGTCCTTGACCTGTTCCTTGATGCGCTCCGTGATGAGCGGCAGGTAACTCTTCATGTTCCACGTCTTCTTGGCACCCGTGAAGTCGATGAAGTTTTCCAGCAACTTCATGCCGAACTTGCTGTGCGTAACTTCGGGGTGGAACTGGATTCCGAAAATCTGGCGTTCGGGCTTGTCGCTGTCAAAAGCGACGGCTGCGATTTCGCAGTCCTTGGTGCTGGCCACAATCTTGTAGCCCTCGGGGAGCTTGGTGACCTGGTCGCCGTGGCTCATCCACATGGGGGAGGCCTTCGGGAGGTCCTTCAAAATCGGACACTTTTCGTCGCCCACGATGAGGTCGGCGATGCCGTATTCCTTCACCTTGCCCGGTTCCACGTGACCGCCCAGTTGCTGGGCAATGAGCTGGTGACCGTAGCAGATGCCGAGCTTCGGCACCGGGAGGTCCAGAATTTCAGGATTGTATTCCGGGGCGTCGGCCGCATACACGCTGCTGGGACCGCCACTGTAGATGATTCCCTTCACGCCTTCGAGCTCGCTAACAGGAGCGGCGGGGGAGTGGATTTCGGTAAACACGCCCAGGCGGCGCACGCGGTTAGCAATCAGGTGGGCGTACTGCCCGCCAAAGTCCAAAACTGCAATAGTGTCAACGTTCTTCATACGGGGACAAAGATAGAAATTTTACGTAAGTCTTGTATTACAAATGCAAAAAATAGCGCTGTTTAATACCGCTTGGTAAAAAAATCGATCTAGTTTGAAATTTTTTCGAAAAATCAAATGTTGTACAAACAAAGTAAATGTGTAGTTGGTTATTTATTGGTGTCATGCAAACTGAATACATAGTATCAATTTTATCTCATTATAGTTTGTTTGTAATTTGATTTTGTGTAAACTAACGGAGTTGACGAGGAAAATTAGTTTGTTTAGATTTACGAATACTTTTTCTTTAAAAAGGAAGGACAAATGAAAAAATCACTGCCACTGATTCTCTCGCTTTGCTGCATTGGAGCAAATGCGACTTCTGTTAATTACGACTTACTGGGCCGTAAGAGTAGTAAAATGAACTCTCCGATGGTCTACAAGAACGTAGACTATTCCAAGGTGAAAAGTAATGAAGAACAGACAATAGGTTCTTCTTTGGAAAATCGAGTTCTCGAAAAGCGTGCTTCGGGTACTAAGGGTAGTAATGTCAAAGCTATCGTTGGTAAATTTGGCCCGCGAGGCTATTTCTTTAACAATTGTACGAGCAGCACGACTGCTTGTGGTGAAAAAGCTCAACTTACTTCAAGTACGACGACTTCCTTATCGTCGTATCTTAGCTCTGCTAACCAGAACTTTATCAAAGTTAATTCTGACAAAAATGGATTGCTTGAATCTGGTTACAATTATGTATCGGCTGGTGCTACAAGAAGCGGTTTAAGTGGATTTAGTTTGACTGAATATAATTATAATGTAACCAATCCTGTAGATGCCTCTCCTCATGAAAGCAATCAGACTATTACGTATATTCCGTATTCTCATTTATATGACATGTCGAATAGAGCTAATTTGACAAATAACAATATCGGTGTTTATTTGTCTGAAGAAGGACTTCCGATTAGGCTCAATACGTATATGAATCCTGGTGCGCCGTTTGTTCTTGCGGACAATGCATCAATGGATAGTTTTAATTCGATGCCTGGGTATGAAATGCGAGCTTCAAGGATGTATAGAACGATAGATTATACTTCTGGACGCTCTGTATTGTTTGCTACTAAAACTCGCCCCTCGAGCCCGTCTACCACAAAACCTCAGGTGTATGTGGGACTTCATGCTTATGGCGGTGCCCCTTCGAAAGGATATCCTACTGCAGCTAAGGTCTTAGATAACTATATCTATGACAATCGTACCATAGAAATTGTTGGTGCGGGTAACAAGGCTAATAAAGGATTTGCAAGCGCTGGCCTTGCAGCAAATGCTATTACAGTCGGCGCTGTTAATCCGTTTACCAATCAAGCGACTGGATATACGGCGCGCTGCGTAGGTTGTGAAAATGAGACATTCAATAAGCCGGAAGTCATGAATTATTCTCATTTCTATTTTGACTACCCTGGAATGCCTGAAAAATATAGAAAATATACAAAGGGAAGTACCGCTTATGAATATAAACCATTCTATGATGGTACGGAGGCCGCTGCAGCGCTTACTGCAGGTATGGTTTCTAATATGTTATCGGCCAATGAATTCTACAAGTGGCACCCTGAAGTTGTGAAGGCTGTGGCGATAAACGGACAGTACAAGAGCCGTGTTACAAGGTACAGCGATCTTGTGTTTAATCAGACTGATGATCATAATATTCATCATTCCATCTACTTTATTGGTGATGTGAAAACCTTGATGAAAGAATATAACGATTGCCCCACTATGAGCCAAATTTCTTGTAAAAATCCCAGAAGAGAAATTAGACTTCATTTTTCCAAGTCTGATCTCTTCAAAAAAGGTGATTATGATATTGCGGATCGTATAGATGGCTTCTATGCATCTATTGCATGGTTGAATAGCGGAGACGATATTTCCAAGCTTGGCGGTCTTCCGCAGAATTTTGAAATCGAAGGGTATTGGAGGCATGGTAATCCGAATTTGGGTACCATTCTTTCTAGGGGAGCGGGACTTGACGATTCTTCTCTAAGAAATAATAATCAGATAGGTAGCCCGTACAAGAGCATTTATGTTGAGGGATTCCAAGATGATATGCATCCGCTGGGATTCACAATCCGTATCGTGCTTACAGATGAAGATACCCGCTCCGAAAATTACGGCCAGATGGTCTTAGGTCTGGATATTAAGCCTGTATTTAAGTTCTAAAGCAGCTTTTGTCTTTTAGAAAAAAAAACGACCGGGATAATATCCGGCCGTTTTTTCATTATAAAAATGTTTAGGGTGTTTTTGTGCCTAAATGGGCTATTTTTGCGCTATAGAGTCTTTTATGTGATTGAGCTTACGAAGATACGTTTTGTATCATAAATTTTGTATAAAATAAAAAATAATATAAATAAAAGATTTGCTTAGTATAAAAAGTTTGTTTGACATATTTTTGATAAAGTATAACAAAATTATATTTTGTCTACACACCATTACAAACAAAGGATGTTAAAATGAAAAAACAATACTTGGCTTTGCTTGCTGCGGGTTGCGTGGCAGCAAATGCCGCTGATGTCAATTACGACTTGCTTGGCCGTAAGAGTAGTAAAATGAACTCTCCGATGGTCTACAAAAATGTAGACTATTCCAAGGTTAAAAGCAATGAAGAACGGACTATCGGTTCTTCTTTGGAAAACCGGGCTTTGGCTAAAACAGGGATGCCTGATAATGTTAAAGCTATTCAGGGAGCTTTTTTTACAAATAGAAGTGTAGACGCGTGGGTGGGAACATCTCACACTTTAGAAGATGGACACTTCTTTTTAAAGAAATACAATCAAAATGGTCCTGAAAATTGTAAAAATGAAAAAAAATGTTTTTATGACTGGTCAGGTTACAAAAATGCATTAAACAAAATTTTCATAAAGACGAATGAAGATCGTAATACAACTCCAAATTACGAAACTGCAGCTTCAAGTAATTCCGAAAGCGCAGGATATACGTATTACGATTTAATTCCTATAAATGATAATCTTCAACAGCCTTCTCCATATCCTATGCAAGCCGGAGAGATTATCCAATATACACCTTTATACAATGTTGTGCGCAACAATTCTGCTTCAAACAATGTATATAATTGGCTTGCTAATCAGAAATCTGATGTGGGTATTTACATGGACGCAGGTGCTCTTCCTGCCGATATCAAGCCTAAAGAGAATATTAAGTATGTAAAAGTCTCTAATAACAGTTCATTTGATCCTACTCCGGGATACGAAATGGATGCTACGAGAACTTATAAAGTTCTCAAAAGGACTTCAGAAAATTATAATTCTGTTATTTATGTTGGAAAGGGATATCTTGATAATCCTTCTTCGAAAGTACCGCAAGCTTATATCGGTGTTCGTAACAAACATGAAACTGCTGGACTACAATATAGTTCAACAGCTAAAAAACTAGATAACTATATATATGAAAATCGAACAATTGAATTTGCGGCTGCGGGTGATTATGGTGCGCATGCTTCTGGGGCTAAGCCCAAGATGAATGCTTACGCTTATGCTGCAAATGCAATTACCGTGGGCGCATACGATCCGATAAGCGAAAGTATTCTTACTTATTCATCCACAGCGAATAATGTGGGAACAGTGTACACAGGATCTCAAAAACCTGAAGTCTATAATTATTCTAATGTTTCAACATTAGATTATGTAAGAACGTACACAAATACATCTAATGGTAAAAAAACGGAATATCGAGCATTGTTCGATGGAACCCGTATTGCTGCCGCTTATACCGCAGGTATGGTTGCTAATCTTTTGGCTGTTAATCCGTTCTATCGTTGGCATCCTGAAGTCGTAAAGGCGATGCTTCTTACGCAAGATAGGAACACCCCGTCTTATCCATATCTGGTTTTTGATATAGATAATCACGATCGTTATGACCATGAATCTCGCTATTGGAATGGTGATATTAACAGCCTTAAAACTCGTACCTACAATAACCAACACGAAATATGGTTTGTCACAAGGAATATGGGAAGTGCGAAGAAACCTTCTACAGCTGCAATTTCATGGCTTAGCAGTGGTAATGACATTTCAAAAATTGGTCATATTCCTCAAAATTTTGATTTGTATGTTTATGGTAGTAACAACAGTGATTATGAGTGTTTCGATGAACCTTATATGAATTTGTCGGAATCAGTGTCTTGCCATGGTAAATCAATAAATTTCAACTTTGATCAACATGGTGTACATATCAAAAACTCTAAATCAGTCTACAGTTCATACGAAAAAGTAAAAATCGCATCGAATTATGATTATTTGATCTTTAAAATTGTTTTAAAAGAAGAAGATAGCACTAGTGAGAACAAGGGCCAAATTGTTTTGGGTTTCAACATGTCCTCACCTGATCAATACCGTTAACAGAATTCATTCTGTAGAAAAACAGATTGGATAATTATCCAATCTGTTTTTGTATAAATTAATTTTTAAAATTTAATATTTCTAGCAGACTTTGTATTCTTCGCTTTGAATGGTGTCGGTGTCTATATTTTCATCGCTTTCAACGTCGCCTTTCGCCATGCGTCTTGCAAGCTCGATAAGGGTCTGCACGCCGAATCCGGTAGCGCCGTATTCTGTGTACTTCCATTTTTTGTCGACGAAAGCGGTACCGGCGATGTCCCAGTGCGTCCAGGCGGTGTTTTCGGGCACGAATTCCTGGAGGAACAGCGCTGCCGAGATTGCGCCAGCGTCAGAACCGGTGTTCTTGAGGTCGGCGAACTTGTCCTTGAGTGCGTCGGCGTATTCTTCTTCGAGCGGCATGCTCCAGAACTTTTCGCAGCATGCTTCGCCGCAGTTGATCACCTTGAGGCCAAGGTCGTCGTCATTGCTGAAGAATCCCGTGACGGCGTAGCCGAGGGCGCGGACCATGGCGCCCGTAAGGGTGGCGAGGTCCACAATGTGGGTTGCGCCGATTTCACCGGCTTCGGCAAGTCCGTCGGAGAGGACCAGACGGCCTTCGGCGTCGGTGTTGTCCACCATGACGGTCTTGCCGTTCTTGGCGGTAAAGATGTCACCCGGCAGCACTGACTTATTGCCGATTGCATTTTCGGCGAGGCAGCAGACGGCGCTCACGCGAATCGGGAGCTTGAGCGTTGCGATGGCTTGGATGGCGGCGAGCGCGGTCGCTGCGCCACTCATGTCGCTAATCATTTCGGGCATGGATTTAGGCGGTTTCAGGCAGAGGCCGCCGGTATCAAACGTGAGGCCCTTGCCGACAATCACCAGGTGGTCCTTGGAGGTGCGCTTCGCGGGCTTATATTCCATGGTTATCATGCAGGGCTCGTGAGAACTACCCTTGCCGACGGTCACGTGGCCCATGAAGCCATCCTTTTCGAGCTGCTTCATGTTGCGAACCTTGATGCTCAAGCCTTCCGTGTACTTGGCGACAGTCTTGGCGCGTTCAGCAAATTCGGTGGGGTAGAGGTCGGCGGCGCATGTGTTGATCAAGTTCTTGGCGAGTGTCACAGCCTTCTGTTCGACAGCCACGTCTTCGGCAATCTTCTTGAAATCCTTGACATGTTCGCCAGCGACGATTTCGTAGGTCACCTGGAAGTTTTCTTTCTGCTTGCTCTTGTAGGCGTCAAACTTGTAGTTCGCATAGTAAAGCCCGTGGAGAATGGACTTGAACTGTTCATCGGCGGCGTCGGCCAGGAACAGGCTCACGGTGGCAATCTGCTTTTTCATGGCGCGCTTGGCCAGGCGATAGGCTGCCATACGCAGGTGATCGAGGGCGGAAAGGCCGCGTTCCTTGGCGGCGTCCACGAAAATAGTGTTGCATCCGTCGATTTCAAGATATTCGAGGTCTTCGAAGGGACCGTCGTTCATGCCCTTCAGAATGGTTTCGACCTGTTCTTCGCCTTCTTCGGTAAGAACGGTGGAAAATTGAATAGACTGCTTGACAAAAAAGAGGGCGTAAGCCTTGTTGTCAGTGTTTTTGAGATTTTCAGAGGAAACGATATTCAGATTCATGCCTTAAATGTAGTAAAACTGGTGCCGGGGACGGTTCTATCCTCGTAAATTGCCGTCTAGTCGCTTTTTTTACCTTTTTTTTTGCAAACTATGTGAAAAAATGCTATAATGAAGTTGAAAAATGGAGGTTCAAATGAATCGTAAACTTACAGGTATTCTTAGCGTTCTTGCCCTTTCGGCATTTACCTTTGCTCAGGAAGGCGCTGCAGCTACCGCAGCCCCTGCTGCTGCCGCTCCGGCGGAAGAAGCTGCCCCTGTTGCCGTCCGTGGTGCAGATGCGGCCGCCGCTCCCGCTGCAACTGAACAGGCTGCAGCTCCTGTTGCTGCCGAAGCCCCCGCAGCCGCAGTCGCTGAAGCTCCTGCCGCTGCAGAACCTGTCGCAGAACCCGCTGTCGTCGTAGCCCCGAAGGCTGTACGCGGTGCCGGTAATACCGAAGATGTGGGACCTTCTTCTGAAGCCGCCCAGCGATTCCGCGACGCTCGCAATACCGTTTATTACGAAACCGTCTATACCCGTGAAGATGGAGTTCCCGTTCGCACCGTTTATGTTACCGAACGTGAAGGCCGCGACACGGTTACTCTCGACGAACTCAGGGGCCTTTATCCGATGAACTTTAAAATCGGTGCCCACGGTTCTGTTGGTGCCTATCAGCTGGCAGGCAATGACTGGGATAGCGACCAGTACAATGGCATGAACTGGAAAGCCGGTATCATGTCCCTTATTCCCTTGAATGCCTACACCATGGGTATCAAGCTCGGTGTTCTTTATGAACAGAGCCGCGCCAGCGAATCTTACTACATAAACGGTGTCCCGACCAGCTACAAGTTCAGCCAGAAGAAAATCGATATTCCGGTGCTCTTCACTTTCAAGGCTTCTACTTCCAGGATCTTCTTTGACTTGGGTGCCGAAATGTCTATCCCCGTGTATGACAAGCTCCGCATTTCTTATACCGATGCAAAGGATGCAAAGCATACGAGCAAGATTGACATGATGGACGATTATCGAAACAGTATGGACTGGGCTTTTGTCTTTGGCTTCTCGGTCATGGCAAACAAGTACATCTCTCTCGATATCGCTGCCAACCTGGGTATGTCCGACCTCTATGACGGTCACATGAAGTACCTGAACCTGAATCTGGATGCTTCTTCCTTCAACGTCGGAATAACCGTCTATCCCTTCTAATATATGATCCTTGCCATTGTCGCTGTAATTCTTGGCCTTGCGGTTCTCGTCTGGAGTGCTGATAAATTCGTAGACGGAGCCGTAGGTATTGCCGAATTTTGCGGCATGTCTACACTTCTGATCGGTATGGTTATCGTAGGCTTTGGAACCTCTGCTCCAGAGCTTACGGTTTCTGCTATATCGGCTTCGCAAGGGAATCCCGAACTGGCCTTAGGTAACGCCTATGGTAGCAATATTGCGAATATTGCGCTGATTTTGGGCGCTACTGCCTTGATTTCGCCAATCCTTATGCAGCGTTCGGTGATTCGCGGCGACTTGCCCATATTGATTGCGGTGTCCATACTTTCTATCATCCTGGTTTGGGACGGGAGTGTGGTGCGCTGGAACGGCATCTTGCTGCTGGTCGTCTTTGTCGCCGTAATGGGCTACAATACTTGGCGCGAAATGCGAAAGGCTCATGCCGAAATTTCGGCTGATGAGCCGTCGAATGAAAAGAAGTCCTTGGGCAAGTCCGTTCTGTGGCTTGTCTTGGGCCTTTTACTGCTTGTGGCTAGTTCCCGTGCGCTGGTCTGGGGCGCTGTCGAAATTGCCCGTACGCTTGGCGTGAGCGATCTTTTGATTGGCCTTACCATTGTGGCAATCGGAACATCCTTGCCGGAACTAGCCAGTTCCATTGCCGCAGCCCGCAAGGGCGAAAACGATTTGGCTCTTGGGAACATTATTGGTTCTAATCTTTTTAATACGCTGGCAGTTGTGGGCGTGGCTGCAACCATTTCGCCTATGGACGAAATCGAAAGAGTGGTGACTACCCGCGATATGCCGCTCATGACAGCTTTGACTGTCGCCTTGATTGTTCTTGGTTTTAGACGCAAAGGTGACGGTCGTTTAAATCGTATTGCCGGCGGAATCCTTTTGGCTGTTTACGCCGGATACCTGGCCTTGCTTGTTTCGCAAGCGGCCAGTTAATTTGATTTAATTTCTTTTTTTCGCTAGAACTGGAAGTAGATGAAGGGGCAGCTGTCTGCGCTCATGAACTGGTATATCACGAAGATGATGAACGCGGAGCTTGCGACCATGAGCGGAATGGGCTGGGAGGCGAAGGCGATGCGGTAACGGCTCTTGACCTTCTTGGGAATCCAGTGGATGAGCATACCTGCGATAAACACCAGGATGATGTTGATGTGTTCCCAGGCGATTGTGCCGATGGTATCCCATTTCCAGGCGGTACCCATCTGCTGCACCATGTTTTTGGCCGTATTCCAGGCCACTTCGTTGGCTTCTGCCGGATCCAGGTTAGAACCGGCGCGGAAGAACAAGCGCGTAAAGGTGATGAAGATGAATGTCAGGGACACGTTCCATGCCACGTAGATTCCGTGGATGTACTTGTCGCTGAACAGGCGGAAAATCAGCACCGAGTAAATGCCCACGAACAGAATACCGAAATAGGCTGCCGTGATGGCGAAAATGGCAATGTGGCTCTGCTTAAAGATGATCGCCGAGCTTGCGAACAAGATGAACGATGCTGCAGCGCGGAAGGTGCGGCTACGCTTGACCCAAATTTTATTGAATACCTGGCCGAAACCGTTCAAACCGCCCCAGATGATGAAGTTCCAGCTTGCACCGTGCCACCAGCCGCCCACGATCTGGGTCGACATGGCGTTCATGTTGGTGGTTATGAACTTGCGGGAATCGGGCTTGAGGTAAGCGTAAATGGCGATATAGAGGAAGAACAGACCGAGAGCGATGCCCACCCAGACGCTGCCCGAAAGCATGATGGCCACCAGGCTCAAGAAACCCATCCAGAAGAATGTGCCGACGGAGGCTCCACGGTTACCGCCCAGCGGAATGTACAGGTAGTCGCGCCACCAGCTAGAAAGCGATATGTGCCAACGACGCCAGAATTCGGTGGGGCTGAGCGCCTTGTAGGGGCTGTTGAAGTTCTGCGGCAGGCGGAAACCCATGAGCAGTGCCACGCCAATGGCAATGTCGGTGTAGCCCGAGAAGTCGGCGTACACTTGCAGCGAGTAGGCAAAGAGCGCAATCAGGTTCTCGAGCCCGGTAAACAGCAAGGGCGTGTCGAAGACGCGGTCCACAAAGTTGGTGGCCAGGTAGTCGCTCAAGATGATTTTCTTGGCGAGGCCGTTCAAAATCCAGAATACGGCGATGCCGAAGGTGCGGCGCGGCAAGAAGAAGTTCTTGTACAGCTGCGGCACGAATTTATCGGCGCGCACGATGGGGCCTGCCACCAGCTGCGGGAAGAAGGACAGGTAAAAGCCGAAATCCAGGATGTTCTTGACTGCCGAAATCTTGCCACGGTAAATGTCGATGCAATAACTCATGGCCTGGAAGGTGAAGAACGAGATGCCCACCGGCAGAATAATCGTATCGACCAGTGAATGCGTGCCGAACATCTTGTTGCTGGCTGCCGCGAAGAAGTTGTACACGTGCAGCTCGATGCCGGTAAAGTCGTAGAGGGCGTCCAGGAAGAAGTAGGAATACTTGTAGTAGCAGAGAACGAGAAGGTCAATGATGACCACGATAATCATCAGGAATTTCTTTTTCCACTGTATTTCGGCTTTTTCGATCCACTTGCCGATAAAGAAGTTGGCGACGACACAGAAGGCCAGGATGCAAACATAGCTGCCGCTGGTCTTGTAGTAGAAGAACAAGCTTGTGGCGAACAAGAAGGCGTTGCGGAGTGCGATGCGGTTCTTGATTAAGGTGAGGAACGCAAAGACGACGGCGAAAAATCCCCAGAAATAGAACTGCGTAAACAGCAGCGGACTGTTCGCGTCGAAAGCAAAGGTTCTAGTAAGGAAAGGTATTAAGTAGTCAAGCATATCGAATTGTCTTCCTGAACAGTCATCCTGGAGCGTAGCGACGGGATCCAGTACTGGATTCCCTCCCTTCGGTCGAGAATGACAGAGTCGAGGGGCTTTTTATTTCATTTCTTCCTTTCTTGTCTGTGCAGGCAAATTGGCTATATGTTCTTGATATGTCTTGATGATCGCCTTGTAGAACAGATCGCCCAGAAGGTTGTAGCCGGCAAGCTTGAAGTGGACCTTGTCCGCCTTGGCGAGGTCGGCTTTTTCCCACTTTGCCATGGAGCCGAGGCCGCCCATGATGCTGAACTTGTCCCATACGCCGGCCTTGTGCTTTTCGGCCAGGGCGAAGAATGCCTTACGGGCTACATCGCCATTGGGGTGTTGCACATAGCGTTTTTTCTTGACCTTGCGGTACATGTCGTTATTCGTTTCGAAAATAATGGCGGCGTTGGGGTTCACTTTCTTGATGCGGGCAATCAACTTGTCGTAATCGTCGCGGAACTGCTTGTCGTTAAAGCGTTCTACGTTTGCATCGTTAATGCCGATGGCGAAAATGACCAGGTCGGGCTTGTAGAAGGCCAGTTCCTTTTCGAAACGGGGGCAGACTTCTTCAAAGTAGTCGTGGACCTTGGCTCCGTTGATGCCTACGCCGGTGTAGGTAATGCCCGGAGTGTTCGTTTCGGTCAAGATTCCCGTAAGTGTAAAGCGGGGACGGGCGTTCTTCTTTGCAGAATCGGGAACGACCTCCGCTTCGGTAATGCAGTGTTCGTTGGCGTAGTTGGTGGAATCCAGTTCACCTTCGGCGTAGTTGACTGCAGGCTTTGTCACGTCGGCGCAGCGGCGAGAATTCTTGGCCTTTGCATCTTCGCGGGCGAGACAGGCGGAGTCCAGTACGTCGCATTCGCCTTGGAACATGGAATCGCGGGCCACTTCGGGGAGGGCTACATTGTTAGGAATTTTGGCCGGCGGTTCGGGCTCCTTCTTGTTTTGGGCGGTGTCGCCCTTTGCCTTTTTCAAGGAGTCTTCCTTGGCGCGGGCAATCGAATCCTGAATCAGGGAGTCCGTAATGAACTGAGCGATGGTGGCCTGCTGCAGGGAATCCATCCAGCGGAATGCGATTTGGATGGTATCGATGGGACGCGGGCTCGTGAACACGTAGCTTTGGCTTGCGGTATCGAGTTTACCATAAATATCTACGGAATCGACTCGCAATACGGGAACCACGTCGTTGTTGTCGCTGTAACCGAACAGGCGGAGTTTGGTTTCTCCCCAGATCGGTTCGGAATTGTACCGGTCCAGGAGCAAGGTGATTTCGGAACGAGGGTCGCTAGTGCTGACGGCGATGCCCAAAAGTCCAAGCGGCTTCTTGATTTCGCGCTGCACGTTCTTGTTCATGTCCCAGATGCCCTTGTAGGCGCTGGCGTAGCTGGCTGGCGTGTTGGTGCGGGCTGCAGAGTAGGGGAATACGAATCCGCGGCCTGCAGAGGCTCCCGGATATTCCTTGATAAAGTGTTCGCGGATGCGGCCCGAAATCACGTCGGCCTGCAGGTGCGATCCGCCTACGTGCAGAATGCGTACCTGGCCGCGGTTTTCGAACACCAGGGTGTCCAGCTTATTGTAGAAGGCGTTGAAGGATTCGTTCCCCTTGGGGAACTGAATCACGTTGAGCGATGTATCGATAAAGTCATAACGGGTCAGGTCGATGTTGTAGGCACCGGGGGCTGTCGCAGGCTTTTTCGCGTCGCTTGCAATGGCGCTTGTGGTGAGGGCTGCAATTAATGCTGCAACAAGAAATCTCATTTCTTAGCACCTCCTAAATTTTTTTGATTCGCTTTGGCTCCACTCTTCCGCGCTTTTCTCTTGACATTCAGGAAGGTGCGTTCCGGAAGAGTATTCTTTTCTTTTTCAATCTGCTCTTCGTCGCTCCACTTGTGAATGTCTTTCAGTTTTTCGTCACTTATGTTGTGTCGGTCGCGGAACTTAAAGTAGTCGTAATGCATGCGGAGTGCCGAGCAGAACAGGTCGCCCATGTAGGCAGCGCCGCGGCGGGTAAAGTGGATATGGTCCGTGAATCCGAGAGCAGGATCCTTGTTGACCCACTTGATCATGGCTCCGTTGCCACCCATCACGCGGTGCATGTCCCAGTAGGCGGCGCCGTTCTCGAGTGCGACTTCGCGGAGAGCCTTGATGGTCATGTTCAGACCGGCGTAGGTTTGCCACTGTCCGTCTTTCTGGCGGGCCATGTCGGCGGGGCCGATGAACAAGATGTCGGCATCGGGGTTGGCCTTTTGAACTGCCTGGATTTGACGGGTAATGATTTTCTTGGTCCAGTCGATATTGCTGGAGTTGATGCTTGGCACCAGGTTGCCGCCGTATTCCATGATGACCAGGCGGGTGTTCATGGCCTTGTAGGATTCTGCCAAAAGTTCCGAATCGATGCGGTGGAAAATCGTTCCCGAAGAACCGCGCATGGCAACGTTGTCTACAGCCACGCCGTAGGCACCGTCGGCTGCGATGGCGTAGATTTCGCCGTTGCCGGACAGGTACATCTTGGCCACCGAGGTGGTATCTTTCAGTTTCCAGGTAAAGACTTTGAGCTTGTTGTATGTTTCGATAGTCGGTTCACCGGCATCTACGACCTTAGTGGTGCGCTTTTCTTTGGATGTGCCGTCATCGTTTTGACCAACGACTTCAACAAAGGTCTGGTTCACATTGAGCTTTGCCTTGATGTGGGCCGACTTGTTGGTCAGGAGTTTGATGGTCTTGTAACCGCCCACGTGGGGAAACTGACCCTTGCGTTCCTTGCGGCGCTGGATGGTAATGGCAGCGTCACCCTGGAGCTTGGCGAACTGGGCCAGCGGGCCGTAGCGGCTGTGGTCGGCTTCTTCGTCCTTGGGGCCAAACAGAATGTAGCGGGAGAGCGCACCCGAGCTGGCATGACTGGTCGTCATGGAAGGAACCGTCATAATGGGGGGCATCATGCCGGGGCCTGCACCGCCGAATTCGTCTTGCAGGTCTTCGCGGATGGTGGCCGAAATGCGGTCTTCTTCAAGCTGGGAGTCGCCGTAGTGGACCACGTGGACCACGTTGCTGTCCAGGGAGGCCAGTTCCATGTGCAAGAAAAACCGGTCGAACCACGTGGGGTCGTTGTTGGGTAAATCGAATCGGGTTCTGCCCTTTTGGAAAAAGTCCTCGTAGAACTTCAGGGAGTCGCTAAAGGCGGCGAATTCCTGTCGTTTGGTGGCTTCCATCATTTCACGTATGGCTTCTTCGGGGTCCGCCTGCGTAGAATCGCTAAGCGAATCGTCGGAGGACTGCTTTACGAAGATTTCAGTGAGTTTCGGATAGCGGAGCGTGTTGTCGCCCACGTGGATGCCGTCATTAGGGTAAATGAGGGCAATCACGCCGAGCAAGACGAACAAGCTGATGATAGAAAGGAGGACTTTTAAAGGGGACATCATAGGCGGTCAATAATCGCAGCGACGTTGCCGACGAACATTTCGCCGGTGCGCATGTCCTTGTATTCGAATTCACCTTCGGCAGCCTTGGAACCGTCGACGTAAACGACGATCTTGGCGCCCTGATAGTTTGCCTGGTCCAGCTGCTTGCCCATTTTCATGGGTGCGAGCGGGTGAGCGACCGAGAACGGCTTACCCGTGCTTGCACTACGGAAAACCTGAGCGGTTTCGAAAACCTTCTTCATGTCGTTGCCGAAGCTTGCGATGTAGAAGTCGACACTCTGTTTGGGGCTCGGGAGCAAGTTGTGTTCGGCGAGCAAGTCGGCGAGCACAACGTCGCCCATGCCAAAGCCCACACCCGGGATGCGTTCGCCACCGAGCTTTTCGGTGAGGCTGTCGTAACGGCCACCGCCAGCGATGGCGCGCATGGATTTGCCCTTGTCGAATACTTCGAATACGATGCCGGTGTAGTAGGCAAGGCCGCGAACAATGGAAAGGTCCAGGTTCACACATTCGCCGTAACCTGCGGCGGTAAGCGTTGCGAACAGGTCTTCGATTTCGGCGAGGGCGGCAGTTGCGTTTTCGCTATGCACCTTGGTCTTGACTTCTTCGATGCTCTTGCAGCTCATGAAGTCGTCAAGCTTTTTCACCTGGTCTTCGCTGAGACCTGCATCGGCCAGAGCCTTGGCAAATGCTTCGGGGCCGATTTTTAAGCGGCGGTCAAGCACCGGGTAAACCAGCGCCGGATTCGGGGCGCCGATTTCTTCGAGGTAGGTGGCCAAAAGCTTGCGGCTAGAGACGCCAATCGCAAATTCGCCGTCCTTGAGGCCGAACTTGCGGAGCATGGTAGCAATGGCTGCCATCAGGTCGGCTTCAGCGTAAATGCTTTCGGTACCGATGATGTCCATGTTCAGCTGGAAGAATTCGCGGAGGCGGCCCTTCTGCGCCTTTTCGTAACGGAACAGGCGCGGCATGCTGAACCACTTGAAAGGCTTCTTGAGTTCGCGGGCCTTCTGGATTACGAGGCGGGCGAGCGTCGGGGTCATTTCGGGGCGGAGTGCGATTTCGCGGTCGCCCTTGTCTTTAAAGTTGTAAAGCTGGCTGACGATTTCTTCGCCGGACTTGCCCGTATACAGCTCCAGATGTTCAAACATCGGGCCTTCGTATTCTTCGTAGGCAAAAGATTCGGCGACGCTACGCCAGGTGTCAAAAATGTAATTCTGGATGCGCTCGGCTTCCGGGTAAAAATCGCGTGTGCCCTTAGGCAACTGGGGGATAGAAATGCTCATAGTACGGGCAAATTTAGCAAAATAATGCTGATGCTGAGCTTCCTCAGCATGACTTAAGGCTTACTTCACCTCAATCATCGGGCTGGTTTCGCTGAGCAAGTAGGTCCATTCTTCGCGAATCTTGTTGTATTCGGCCGGGTCGGCGTAAAGCGCGAAGGTGGTCCACTTGATGCTGTTCTTGCCGTCGTAATTCTTCTCGAAGCTCACGTAATCCGGGTCGCGATTCAGCTTCTTGGGACCGGTAATCTTGACCGTCTTGCCGCTTGCTGCCGTAACGCTTAATTTGTATGCAAATTGCGTTTCGTGCGGCATACGAATCGGGTGGTGGCGCTTGGAAACCTTCGGGAGCTTGAACAGGCTGCGTTCCCACACATTCGGGAATCGGCCCTTGAGTTCGGAGCCGCCCTGGCCGAAGTAACCCTTCGAGGCGTAAGTCACAATCAAGGCCAGCGGCTTGTTGAATTCGGCGAGGTTTTCGATGCGGATGTTTCCGATGCTCACGTCGGGAATGCCCGAAGCGAGGAAGTCTTCCATCAGCTTTTCCTGTTCCTTGGCGTCGCGGCCAAAGAAGCGGTTACGCATGACGCTCGCGAACTTGCCCTGCAGCGAAATGGAGTCGCGGAATTCGCAGGCGCCGTCGTTTCCGATAAACAGGCGGTGTTCAATACCAATCTGATGTTCCTGATTGTCTTCGAGAATCGGCGTGGTGACCACGTGGCTGCTGTCATCGTTGATCACGAGTGCGACTTTGCCTTCCATATCAAGCGGAACGGGGCGATCGTTGCCGGTTTTGTCGGTGGCGTCGACCCAGCGTTCGGTGACTTGACCTTGTGCCGGAATGTAGAGAATCATGTGGTTGAACTGCTGAATCGTCGGGAGGCCGGCGAAGCCTTCTTCGGTCAGGTGAATGGCGGTGAGGTAGCTCTTGATGCCGATAGATTCAAGCATTTCCTTGAGCAAAAGGGCCATGTCCTTGCAGTCGCCCTGGTGCTTTTTGAGCGTGACTTCGGCGGTTTGCGGAATCAGGCTGTGTCCGCCGAATCGCACGTCGCGGTAGCGAATATCGTGGCGCACAAAGTTCACGATGGCCTTGACGGCGTTGTCGTTTGCCTTGCTGCCGCGGACTTCGCGGGCCTTTTCACGCACGCTCACGGCCTGCTTGAACTGGTGCTTGATCAGGTTCTGGTAATCTTCGCCCACGTTCTTCCATTCCTGCTTGCCGGTGAGCATCAGGCCTGCGCCAAAGTCGCGGTACACGGGCATGTAAAGTTCCTTGCGGATAATGACCGGGTTTTCGATCTTCCATTCAATGCCGCCCTTGATTGCCTTCTTTTCCAGCGGGCCGTATTCTTCGGTCACAAAACGGGCTGTATCGGCGTAAATGCGGAAGCTGGACTGGCCCACAGGAACGTCCTTGCTGCTCACGAAGTCGGTGTAGGGGATCATGCCCTTGTTTTCGATGTTGGTGCGGCTGAACTGCAGGTAAATAAAGTCGCCTGGCTCCAGTTCTTGCAGCGGGAAGTGCGCGGTTTGCGATTCGTTCTGCCCGCCGATTTCGGTGGCGTAGGTAATGTAGGCACCGTTCAGGTTCGCCTTCTGCTTCAGGTTCCAGTTGCTGTCGTAGACTTCGAGGGCATTCAGGTAAATGCGGTCGAATCCCGGCAAGAAGTCGAAGGTGAATTCGCGATAGATGGCGGCGCCACGAATATCGAGAATTTCCATGAGCATTTCATCGGTGCGGACCCAGTTTGCGCCCTTTTCGGCTTTCAAAGTCTGCTTGTTGTAATGCACAACGGCGGGGAAGTCGCCATCGGAGCCTTGTTTCTTGGCGGTTTCGCTGAGGAGGCCCTTCAGGTTCTTGGTGCGTTCTTCCACCGGCGTAATCGGCTTTTGTAGCGTGCGGTTGTCGGCCTTACCGAGGAATGCCTTCGTGGCGCTGAGGAAGCTCTTGGCGTCTTCGTTATCGGGCTTGAGGGCCAGAGCCTTGGTGAGCGACTTTTCGGCGTCGCGGTAGTTGCGGCTGTAGAAAAGAATCTTGCCCTGCGTGGTCCAAATCTTGTAGTCGTTGCGATCTTTGGCGAGCGTCTCTTCGCTAATGGCGCGGGCTTCTTCGTAGCGGCCAAGGAACATGAGGGCGTCCATCAAGGTTGTGCCGAGTTCCACGCTCATGCCAAAGCGGCGGCGCACCTGATAAAGAATGTCGACGGCTTCGGCGTACTGGTCGAGACCCATGTAAGTCTTGGCGAGGTAAACGCCCAGACGGCTGCTCGGCTGCGTGTCATAAAGGCGTTGCACGACTACCAACGACTGGTTACGCTGACCGAGACCCCAGAGGGCATCGCTCAAGTTAATCACGTATTCTGGATTGTTCGGCGTGTAACGGAGAGCAGCTTCGGCGCATTCGCGGGCGCGGCCGTAGTCGAACAAAGCTTCGTACATTTCGCCGAGAATGGAGAGCAACTTGCCGTTCTTTTGCACCAGTTCGCGCTGGCTTTCAAAGTGGCTGATGCCTGGGCCGTAAAGTTCCTTCATCTGGTACACGAATCCGCAGTTGATCAGGTACAGCGGCTCTTCGGGATCCATGCGGTTCGCGCGTTCAAAGTAGCTGAGGGCCACTAGCGGCTGGTTTTCGAGCAGACGCAGAATGCCCACTTGGCTCATGATGGCGGCGTTGAACTTGGCCTGCTTCTTGGCGGATTCGGCGTCACTTGCGGTGGCGGGCTTTTCGCCCACGGTCAGGCCTTCGATACCGTGCTGCATGACCTTGGCGTATTTCTTCTTGTTCACGCCCTGGGTCCAGCTGACAATCATGATTCCGCGACCGTCATCGTAGAAATAGCGGCCTGTATAGTAGAAGTCGAACTTGTTGATCACGTGAGTCAGGCTAAAGTCCTGTGCGTAGCGGTCGCCGACCTTTTGGCGGTGGCTTTCGATTGTCGGATTATTCGGATCGACACCCAGGCGCACGAGCAGCACCTTGAACAAATCCTGCGAATTGACGGCATCGCTTTCGACCGTCGCGCCGTAAACGAACAGCGAAACGTCTTCGGCCTTGTTCGAAAGCACCAGGTCGGGGTCGTCATTCTGGCAGGCGATTCCTGTCCAGTGATGCCAGAGGGTATCCTTGACGGCCCAGGTGTAGCCGAGGGCGGGGGAGTTGAAGCTCTGTACATTGTTCGGTGAAAGTTCCGGGCCTTCGCTGGCGGCGGTTTCGCGCATGCTGAAGTTCGCGAAGAATTCCTTCCATTCGTTCTTGAGTTCGCCCGGCTGGAGCGGCGTGTCGGTGGCAGAAAGCGTGAGCGTGTACACGCGGCTCCCGGCGCCTGTGACAAAGCCGACGGCCTCGTAGGGGCTGTCGTAGCGTTTGCCAGCAACGTCAAAGAATACGCCTGTACCGCCGAAATTTTCTTCGGGGTAGGTCTCGGCGAGAGTCGCCTTCTTGCCGCTCGATTCAAAAGCCTGCATTTCCATCTGGGCGCGGTCCATGAGTCGCATGGGTTCGCCCTTGGGGAGTTCGATTTCGACCAGGACCGCGCGGCGTCCTGTTGTGGCGTTATAAAATTCGTAAGGGACGCCGCTCTCGTGGGCAGATCCATCGTCATCGCCCACGAGAGCCCAGTCACCGGAGCCACCCTGGGGCAGAATGAAGCTGAATCCGTCGGAACTGAAGCTGTTGGCGGTATTCTTGTGGGCCGATTTGGAGCCTGCATCCGAATTTACTGCCGAACCTTCATCAAAATAGTCGTCCGTGTAGCTCCCGGAACCCCCGTTTCCGGCTCCTTCGGCCGTTTTCGGGTCCGATTCAGTCAGCGGCTGGCCGTTACCGGCGCAAGAAATCAAAGAAACTACGAAAAACAGCCCAAATACGGGCTTCAAAAGCTTAAAACGCGATTTAAAATCAGAAATTTTCATTTGTGGGTAATATAGCAAATGGACACTTTTCCCGAAAGTGGCGTATTAATAAATAGGGGTGCTCCTATTTCACCCTGTAAAATAAACATATATTGACGAACTGTACATACATATTGTATATTTACTATGAACATAACAAAGCATGCATTAAAACGAATGGCTGAAAAAATGGAATTCAAAATAATCGATGATTTCTTATCGAAAGAAGAACTCGAGGAACTGGATAACCGCGATTTTTCCGAGGACATTCGTGAGGCGGAAAAAAATGGTACAATCTTTGTTGGCGAAGGCAACTGGGACGAAACCGTCAAGGCGGTAAAGGCCAAAATGGCCGCCAATGCCACCAAGGCAATCACCATCCGGGTCCCGGTTCGCGTCATCGAACGCTACAAGAAGCGTGCCGCCGCCGCAGGTATAGGCTACCAGACGCTCATGAAGCAGATGTTGGAGGCTGCTCCGGTGTAACCCAAGACCGCCGATGGCGGTTTGGGGTGCCTTCGTCGGCAAAATCCCCCTTTTTTTGGCCAGATACTACACAAACACTTCGGAATTTTGTATCTTTGAGCCCAAGTTCGCACCACCCTTACCGGTGGGTAGCAATTTCAACAATAAACAAAAGGATCCAATAATGGCTCTCAAACTCGGTATCAATGGTTTCGGTCGTATCGGCCGTATGGTCTTCCGCGCTGCTGTGGAAAACTTCTCCAAGGACATTACTGTTGTCGGTATCAACGACCTTCTCGACGCTGACTACCTCGCTTACATGCTGAAGTATGACTCCGTCCACGGCGCTTTCAACCACGACATCAAGGTGGAAGGCAACTTCCTCATCGTCGACGGCAACAAGATTCAGATCTTCGCCGAAAAGGATCCGTCCGCTATCACTTGGGGTGCCCTCGATGTTGACGTCGTTGTGGAATCCACCGGCTTCTTCCTGACCGAAGAACTCGCTTCTGCTCACCTCAAGGCTGGTGCCAAGAAGGTCATCATGTCTGCTCCGTCTAAGGACGCTACTCCGATGTTCGTGTACGGCGTGAACGACAAGACCTACGCTGGCCAGAAGATCATCTCCAACGCTTCCTGCACCACCAACTGCCTTGCCCCGATCTCCAAGGTTCTCGATGAAAAGTTCGGCATCGTCCGTGGCCTCATGACCACCGTTCACGCTGCAACTGCTACTCAGAAGACCGTTGACGGCCCGTCCAAGAAGGACTGGCGCGGTGGCCGTGGCATTCTCGAAAACATCATCCCGTCTTCTACGGGTGCTGCTAAGGCCGTGGGTAAGGTTCTCCCGCAGCTCAACGGCAAGCTCACCGGTATGTCTATGCGCGTGCCGACTTCCGACGTGTCCGTTGTTGACC
>JAEEGG010001899.1_pt1 | contig 55177 bp, 47 predicted proteins | sample 9134161 | NCBI WGS metagenome assembly JAEEGG01 (sample SAMN16246543, study PRJNA631951) | gut metagenome | biome: gut microbiome; feature: rumen; material: CR-attached | host: Bos | place: Iran: Karaj | collected 2018-10 | reverse complement strand
GTCAACTTCTTCGCGAGTCCATGACAGGCGCATTGCGTTCTGGCTCATTTCGAGACCTGAAGTAGCAACACCACCAGCGTTAGCAGCCTTGCCAGGAGCGAATGAAACTTTCTTCTTCTGCAGAGCGGCAACAGCGTCAGCGGTGCAACCCATGTTAGAAACTTCAACAACGTATTTAACTTTGTTTTCAATCAGTTTCTTAGCATCGTCACCATTCAGCTCATTCTGGATAGCGCAAGTCATAGCGATTTCACAAGGAACTTCCCAAACTTTTTTACCCTTCACGAATTTAGCTGATTTGAATTTCTTAGCGAAAGGTTCAACAACGTTGTTACGGGTAGCGTTCAGTTCGTCCATGTAAGCGATTTTTTCGGGAGTGGTGATGCCTTCCTCGTCGATGATGTAACCATCAGGACCTGAAATAGCAACCAATTTAGCACCGAGTTCAGCCAATTTCAGAGCTGTACCCCAAGCCACATTACCGAAACCGGAGATGATGCAGCGTTTGCCAGCCAGTTTGTCTTTCTTAGCGGCCAACATGCCTTCCAAGAAATAAACAGCACCGAAACCGGTAGCTTCGGGACGGATCAGAGAGCCACCCCATTCCAGACCTTTACCAGTGAGAACGCCAACGTGTTCGCCACGGAGTCTCTTGTATTGGCCATACATGAAACCGATTTCACGGCCACCAACGCCGATATCACCAGCGGGAACGTCAGTGTCGGCTCCGATGTATTTCTGCAGTTCGGTCATGAAAGCCTGGCAGAAACGCATAACTTCGCCTTCTGATTTTCCTTTGGGATCGAAGTCAGAACCACCTTTACCACCGCCCATAGGCAGAGTAGTCAGTGAGTTTTTGAAAGTCTGCTCGAAAGCCAAGAATTTCATGGTGTCTTCAGTTACGGTCGGATGGAAACGGATACCACCTTTGTAGGGTCCGATAGCCATGTTGTGCTGTACACGGTAACCACGGTTAACTTGGATTTCGCCCTTGTCATCAACCCAGGTGACTTTGAATTTCACGATTCTTTCGGGTTCGAGAATTCTTTCAACGATCTTGTATTGATCGTACTTGGGGTGTTCATTCACGAAATCGCAAATGGTTTCCAAAACTTCGGTAGCAGCCTGGATATACAGAGGTTGTCCGGGATTTTTTGCCGTTACGTCGGCTACTAATTTTTTAAGATCCATAATATTATTTTTTTAATGGTTTGTGTTTAATTTTTGCGTGTGCAAATTTAGGAATATTTTGTGAGATTTCCCACTATTTTAGAAAATAATTTTCACGATTTAAAAATGAAATAAACGGCTAGAATCAGACAGATGAATCCAAGCAGATGATTGTATGTAAATTGCTGATTCTTAAATAGTAATATGGAAAAAATGGAAAAAACGGTCAGGGTTATCACTTCCTGTATAACCTTCAACTGCCATATCGTGAACGGTCCACCGTTCTCGATAAAACCGATTTTGTTGGCAGGAACTTGAAAACAATATTCAAAGAGTGCGATGCCCCAGCTGATGAGAATGATGAGGGGCAAACCCAAATTGCTGAACCAGCTGAAGTCTTTCAGCTTAAGGTGACCATACCAGGCGAAGGTCATGAAAATGTTGGAAATGATGAGCAGTACAATAGTATAAACAGCTTTCATACACAGAGTGAGTCTTTACTTTATTCGAATCAGTTGTCGCAAGAGGCGGAGTTGGGGCATGGAAGTGCTTTTTTACATCTCGTTAGCCCGAATATCTTTGATATTCAGCTGTATGGTGGTTTTGTTGTTCCAAGTGTTTTCTTCGACGTGGTAAACAATGTCGAATTTTTTGTTGTTGGTTATCAGGTTGAATTTCTCGTATAAGTTGTAGCCGATTCCATCAAAGGGTGGGGTAGCCCTGTCGGGGTACAGCACTCGCATCTTGATATGCTTGCCTTTGTTGCCGACGACCTTGCCGCTGCCGTCTTCCACCACGCCATTGGTTTGGAACACGGGAGCCATATTGCCAGGTCCGAAAGGAGCGAAGCGGTTGAGATTGGCGACGAAGTTAGGGGTGATATCCGACAGGTCGAGTGGTAAGTCAACGTTGATTTCCGGAATATAGGCGTCTTCTTCCAGGTTCTCGGCCACATATTGTTCAAAGCGCTCGGTGAATTCTTCCAGGTTTTCCTCTTTCATGGATAGGCCGGCGGCAAATTTGTGTCCGCCAAAGTCTTCCAGCAGGTCTGAGCAGCTGTCGATACCGTCGTAGATGTTGAATTCCTTTACGGAACGGGCGGAGCCTGTGATCAGTCCGTTAGAGGAACGGGTAAGCACGATGGTGGGTTTGTAGAACTCTTCCACAAGGCGTGAGGCCACAATTCCGATAATGCCCTTGAACCAGTTGGGGTTATAGATAACGATACTTTTGCGTTTTTCGTACTCGTGGCTGGTTTTTATGGTCTGGATAGCCTCTTCAGTGGCGTTGCGGTCTTTTTCTTTTCTGGCTTCGTTTTGCGTGTTGATGGTATTGCCGATGTCGGCGGATTTGTCCTCGTCCTCAACGATGAACAGACGTACAGACTCTTTCCCGCTTTTCATTCTTCCTGCGGCGTTGATACGCGGTCCCACATAAAACACTAGGTCTGAGATGGATATGACGCGGCTGAAGATGGTGTCTTCTTTCAGGGGGAAATGTATTTTGATGCCTGCTTGTTCCAGAATGGACTTGATGCCCATACGCGGGAACTTGTTGATCATTTCGAGTCCGAAATGTGCCAGGATTCTGTTTTCGCCAGTAATGGCCACAATATCTGAGGCAATGCTGATGGCCACGAGATCCATGCGGGAAAGCCATAACTCGTCGGGCAGGTCGAAGCGTTTGCAGTAGCCCTGGATGAGTTTGAAGCCGACACCGCAACCGGACAATTCCTTGTATGGGTATGGACAGTCTTTGCGTTTGGGGTCAAGTACGGCCACCGCGTTGGGTAGGGCGTCGCCTTCGAGATGGTGGTCGCAGATGATGACGTCAATACCGTATTTGTTGGCGATATCGACTTTGTCGTTGGCCTTGATGCCGCAGTCTAAAGAGATGAGCAGGTTGACCCCTCTTTCGTAGCAATATTCCACACCTTCTTCAGAGATGCCGTAGCCCTCAAGATAGCGGTCGGGGATATAGAAGTCCACGAACTTGGATGCTTCCGCACCGATGATTTCACACAAAAAGGAGTAAAGCAGCGCGACAGCGGAGGTGCCGTCCACGTCGTAGTCACCATATACCATGATTTTCTCGTTGTTGATGATGGCTTGCGAAAGCCTTTCCACGGCCTTGTCCATGTCTTTCATAAGGAAAGGGTCGTGCAACTTGGAGATGTCAGGGTTGAAAAATTCATTTGCCAGTTCGACACTGGTGATGCCGCGCGCAATCAGCAGCTTTGCCAAGGGTTTCTCAATAGATAGACTATGGCTTAGCTCGTCCGCAAGCTTATCATCAGGGGGAGTAGCAGCTATCCATCTCTTATTCATTGTTTGTATATTTATTTTAAGATTGCAAATATACAAAATTTTTTGAATAAGAATAACCGAATTACAATTTTTTTTTAATTTTAAAAAATGAAAAGGGAATTATAATTTCATCTTCTTTTCAATCTCATCGATGGCGAGTTTGATTTTCTTGTCAGTATCGTACAAATTGTTGATGGTTCTGCAGGCGTGCAACACCGTGGCGTGGTCCTTGTTTCCGCAGTAAGCGCCTATGGTAGAGAGCGGTAGCTTGGTGTATTTCTTGGCGAAATACATGCTCAGCTGACGGGCTTGCACAATCTCGCGCTTGCGTGTTTTGGCGTTGATCATGTCGATGGAAATGTGGAAATGGTCGCAAATCACCTTTTGGATGTACTCGATAGAGATTTCCTTGGCGGTGCTTTTGACGTATTTGTCAATCATTTCCTTGGCCAAATCCACAGTGATGGCCTTGCGGTTGAGCGATGCTTGTGCCAGGATGGCGATCATGGCGCCTTCCAGCTCCCTGGTGTTGGAGGTGATGCGCAAGGCAAGATAATCGACAACCTCGTCGGGGAATTCTATACCGTTGTTCTCTAGTTTTTTACGAAGGATGGCTATACGGGTCTCCAAGTCCGGCACCTGCAAGTCGGCGGTCAATCCCCATTTGAAACGGGATAAAAGTCGCGGCTCAAAACCGGCGATTTCTACCGGCGATTTGTCGGCGGTGATGACTATCTGTTTGCCTTTTTGGTGCAGATGGTTGAAAATATGGAAGAAGGCCTCCTGGGTTTTCCCTTTTCCGCCAGCGATAAACTGGATGTCATCGATAATTAACACGTCCACGGACTGATAGAAGAAGATAAAGTCCTGGATGTTGCCGTTTTTGACGGACTCTATATATTGTTGGAAAAACAGGTCGGAGTTGACATACAAAACGGTCTTGTCCGGATGGTTTACCTTGGTTTGCAGTCCGATGGCGTGAGCCAGATGGGTTTTGCCGAGTCCCACATCTGAATAGATGAACAGGGGGTTGAAAGCTGTTCCTCCAGGGTTCTTGGCAATGGCCCAACCGGCGGAACGGGCCAGCCGGTTACAGTCGCCCTCAATGTAATTGTCGAAATTCAACGACTCAATCAGATTGGAGTTGATTTTCTGTTTTTTCAGTCCCGGTGCCACAAAGGGGTTCGGGATGACCTTGTTGGGGGTGTTGTATACGTCTATCGGCGGCTTGACGGCGGGATTATTGACGGCGGGACGGTAGCTTGAGGGTAGGGTGATGGTCTTGGACTGCTCTGCGGCAGCTTGTTTCTCCATCAGCACCTTGTATTGGAGTTTTCCTGTGACACCAAGCTCTCTCTTGATGACTTTTTTCAGTAAATTGACATAATGTTCCTCTAACCATTCGTAGAACAGGTGGCTGGGAAGTTGGATGATCAGTGTCGAGTTCTCAAGAGCTACAGGCACGATGGGAACAAACCACGTCTTGAAAGCGGTCTCATCAACATTGTCTTTGATGATTGCCAAACAATTTTCCCAAACCGCTTTAAAATCCTTCGTTACAGTGTTCATCGATTCTGTGTAATTTATAAAAGTTCTACTTTGTTGTGTTTGAAGATATTAACATGAATAACATCTTCGTTTTTTGATGATACAAAAATCAACAAAAAAAAGTTAGAAAAAATAAATATCCACTCTTGATTTTTAAAAATGTTTGTATATAGAAAAATGCCATTTTCCGAGGATTGTATTCGCAATTTGTTTTGATTCAATATTATAGCTTATCAACAATGATAAATAACTACTTATCTCATTGATTATCAGTGTTTTTTAATATATTTTATTAACAATTGACGCATGAATGTGAAAATTCTGTATTTTTGCATTTGAATTGCAAAAATAAGACTTTAAACTATATTATTAACACTTAAATTTTTTTATCATGAAAAAAAGTTTATTTATTATCGCAGCGATTGCATTGGTGTTCTCTTTCACCTCTTGCAATAAGAACAGCAGCTATGGTGGAAAGTACACAGGTACTTACACTTTCTTCAAACAGAATGGTTCTATTTCTACTCCGGACTCCGTAAAGAAAGGCAAAACCGTTCCAGTGTCTCAATTGACAGATGCAAGTATTCAATTGTATTACATTCTTTCATTGTCCAAGGTTTCTGATGGAGTTTTCCAAAGTTCGGAAATGCAGGCTGATCTCATGAAGCAACTTTTACAGACAATTGGTGTTGGCCAGAATGCCTCAGAAGCTATCACCAATGTGAAAATTAAAGCGGACTTTACACAGAAAGATCACCTGACTTACGTGATGACGTATGATGTGCAGCTACTAGGGGTGGCGACAGTTGAAGTGCGAATCTTGCAATTCGACGGAGATAAACAAAGTAATTAAGTCTCCTTTCTTATAAATAATTAATGTTATATATTTATTTGGTATGAAAAAGATATCATTATTAATACTTGCGTTAGTGGCAAGTTTCGGTTTGCATGCACAGGTGCAAACCTTGGCTTTTTACTCGTTCAATCAACTTGACTCTGCTCCAAACACCCAAACCCTGATTATGTCTGATGGAGGTCTTCAAATGGGTACCGCAACCATGTATCTTGATGGTACTAATGGCTCTTCCTCTTGGACTGCGGCTACCGAACTTAATAGCTTTGCCGGAAGTGCTGTAAATGCGTTGGAAAATGTTCCCTACGGCCGTGATCTCGCTTTGAGAAATTCCACTGCCAATGGTAAGTCTGTTGTATTTAATCTTTCCACAACGGGTTTCCAAGGTATGGTGCTTTCATACGCATTCAGAAGAACAGGAACAGGTTTTAATAGTTGTGTATGGGAATATAGTACAGATGGCACCAATTATACAGTTGCGACTACCAAAACATATAATACTACTGTTTCTCCGCATCAGTTGGAGACTGTGGATATGTCTGGCGTAACCGCATTGAACGACAAGGAAAATGTCTATTTGAGACTTACTGTCGATGGTTGCTCAAGTGGTTCTGGCAATGTCCGTTTGGATAATGTCAAATTTACTGCAAATCCGGAAGGACCAGATGTTTATGCTCCATACATTTTGAACGCCACGGCGACTTCTTCCAATACTGTGAACATCGCTTTCAATGAGGAACTCGACAACACAAGTGCCACCAACACCGCTAACTATGTGTTTGAAGGTGGTTATACCGTGTCATCTGCCACTTTGAATTTTAACGTGGTGACATTGACGGTTTCTCCTGCATTTGCCAATGGCGTTCCTTTCACTTTCTCCGTGCAGAATGTAGAGGATGTGGCCGGCAATGTGATGGAAGGTAGTGAGTCTTTCACTTTGACCTACGGTATTCTGGACGAGTTTGTATGCGAAAATATTGCTGTTCTGAGAAGTAAAGTTGACTTTACTAGCAATGCTGGCAATATCAGAGATTCAGTGGAGTATAAGTTGGCCAGCAATGTGATTGTTGTGGCAACCGATCCATACAACAATCAGAAAGTTCTCCAAGATGAGACTGGCGCTATTTTGGTGTATGACCAAAACGGTGTATTAGGTTCTTTGGATTTGGGTGACGAAATCAGCGGCGTTTATTGCACACTGACCAACTATTACGGTTTCTTGGAACTTGTTCCCACTCGTCCGTACGAACAACTGGTGGATTACTTGCAAAATGTTGATCCTATGGTTATTACTCTTGAACAGTTGAATGATAACGATTTTATGATTCAACATCAGGCCGAATTAATCAAGTTGGAAAATGTGACGATTACATCCACGGGCGCTTTTGCTATAAAGAGTCGTTATGATCTGCAGCAGGGAAGTGTGACTGCTCCTGCCTTATTCCCCTATTTCAGATCTGCTGATTATATTTCTCAGAATATTCCTACAGGTGTTCCTCAGGATATCACTGGATTTAATTTCTCCACCACCACAATTTCTGGCTCTGGCTCTGGAGAAGGATCAGGTCTGCCATACAGATACTACATTGTTCCCCGTTTCTCCGCTGATATGACAGGCATGACTGGTGTTCAGGATTATGGCAAAATGAAGATTGCTGTTTATCCGAACCCGACAACCGCTTTTGTCTCCGTGAATGACATCGAGGCTACGGATGTGGAAATCTATGATATCAATGGCAAGAAAGTCGCTTCTCAGAGCATGCAGAACACCAATATGGTTTCTTTGCAAAGCATGAGTGCCGGCAGCTACTTCCTCCGTCTGCTGAAAGATGGTGAGCTGGTTGGTACCGCCAAGGTTGTCAAGAGATAATTTCCATATTTTTACAATAAAAAAACGGGGTGGCTTTGCTACCCCGTTTTTTATTGTGTCATTGGGAAAAAATATGTACCTTTGCCGAAAATTTGATTAATGCTTTCCCTATCTCAATTAGAACAATACCTCTCCAAAGCCGCTTGGATCCTCAAAGGTCCAGTGGATGCGGCTGATTTCAAGGTGTATATCTTTCCGCTATTGTTTTTCAAAAGGATTTCAGATGTGTATGACGAGGAATATAACGAGGCTCTTTCAGAAAGCGATGGCGACCACGAATATGCATCCGGTGCGGAAATGCATCGCTTCATTATTCCCAAGGGTTGCCATTGGAACGATGTTCGGGCCACAACCACTAATGTGGGCAGTGCCATCAAAGGGGCTTTCTCACAAATAGAGCAGGCGAATCCTCAGTATTTGGCCAATATTTTCGGCGATGCGGCTTGGACCAACAAGGACAAATTGTCCGACGAACTTCTCTGCCGCTTGATAGAGCATTATTCTCAATACAATCTCTCCAATTCCAATGTGGAACCGGATGTATTAGGATGGGCTTACGAATACCTGATAAAAGTGTTTGCCGACCAAAGCAACAAGAAAGCTGGAGAATTCTACACTCCGCGTTCTGTAGTTCGACTGATGGGCTTGATTGTCAATCCGCAACAAGGCGAAACTATCTACGACCCCGCTTGTGGCACTGCTGGTATGTTGCTCGAATGTGTGGAACAAGTAAAGCAAAGTGGCGGTGACTTCCGCACGCTGAAACTTTACGGGCAAGAGAAAAACCTGACCACCTCCACCATTGCCCGAATGAATATGTTCCTGCACGGAATCGAAGACTTTCATATTGAGCGTGGCGACACTTTGCGCGAACCCAAGTTTTTCAAATACGACCATCTACAACAGTTCAACATAGTCATTGCCAATCCGCCCTTCTCGTTAAGTAACTGGGGTGCAGAAGAATGGGCAGACGACATTTATGGTCGTAACATTGCCGGTACACCGCCCAAGGGCAACGGCGACATGGCCTGGGTGCAGCACATGGTGAAATCGATGGACGAAAAGACCGGGCGCGTGGCGGTGGTGCTTCCCCACGGTGCTCTGTTCCGCAAAAACGCCGAAGCCAAGATTCGTTCCGTGTTGTTGGAGAAGGATTTGCTGGAAGCCGTCATCGGATTGGGCGAGAACATCTTCTATGGAGCCACACTTTCCGCTTGCATTCTGATTTTCAGGGCAAACAAAGAGCAATCCAAAAAAGGCAAATTCCTTTTCATCGATGCCGCCGACCAAGTGAAGAAAGGTCGTGCCCAAAACACTTTGGAACCCGAACACATTGAGACCATATATAAATGGTATTTCGATTTCGAGGATGTGAAGAATCACGCTAAGGTGGTTGGAATCGAAGAAATCAAAGCCAATAACTACAACCTGAATATTCCGCTATATGTGGAAAAAGAGATGACCGACAACCTACCAACTTTGGAAGAGGCTAAAGAACAACTGAGAACTGCCGTGGAAGAAGCACGACAAGCCGAAGAAAGATTTATAAACCTGCTAAACGAGTTTGCGAAATGACACAGAAAGAATTGGAATCTTATCTTTGGGGCGCGGCCACCTACCTTCGCGGATTCATTGACGCGGGCGACTATAAACAGTACATCTTCCCGTTGCTGTTTTACAAACGCATTTGCGATGTGTATGACGAGGAATATGAAGATGCCTTGGCCGAGAGCGACGGCGACCTCGAATATGCCGCCTTCGATGAAAACCACCGTTTCAAGGTACCAGCCGAGGCTCACTGGAACCAAGTGAGGCAAGTGACCGTGAACGTTGGACAAGCCATTAGCAAGGCACTGAACGAAATCCAGAAGGTTAACGCACAGCAGTTGCAGGGCATTTTCGGCGATGCCGACTGGACCAACAAGGAACGACTTTCGGATGCGATGCTTTGCCAGCTGATTGAGCATTTTTCAAGCAAAAACTTGAATATCAAGAATGTGCCAAATGACGAGTTGGGCAACGCCTACGAGTTTCTGATTAAGAAGTTTGCCGACGACAGCGGCCACACGGTTGCCGAGTTCTACACCAACCGCACGGTGGTACGACTGATGACGCTCATTGCCGACCCGCACGAGGGCGAAAGCGTGTATGACCCCACATGCGGCAGCGGCGGTCTGCTACTCAACTGCGCCATGATGCTCAAGGAACAAGGCAAGGAATACCGCACCATTCGTCTTTATGGACAGGAAATCAACCTGATAACCTCGGGTATCGCCCGTATGAACATGCTGCTGCACGGTTTTGAAGAGTTCAACATAGTACGGGGCAACACATTGAGCAACCCGATATTTATGGAATATGACGAACTCCAGAAGTTCGACATTGTGTTAGCCAATCCGCCATACTCCATCAAAAGTTGGGATCAGGCGGCTTTTACCGACGACCCGTATGGCCGCAACATCTGGGGTACGCCACCGCAAGGCTGCGCCGACTACGCCTTCCAGCAGCACATTATGAAAAGTTTGAAACCCGACTCAGGGCGTTGCGTGGTGCTTTGGCCTCACGGCATCCTGTTCCGCAATGCCGAACGTGAGATGCGGCACAAAATGATTGAAAGCGACTGCGTGGATTGCGTTATCGGACTGGGACCCAACCTGTTCTACAACTCACCGATGGAGGCATGCCTGCTGATTTGCCGTATGCAGAAACCAGCCAACCGCCGTGGCAAGATTCTCTTTATCAACGCCGTTGACGAGGTGAGGCGCGACAAGACCATCAGTATGCTTGAAGAGAAGCACATCGACAAGATTTTCAAGGCATACAAAGAATACAAGGACATCCCCGGTTTCGCCAAGGTGGTGAGCAACGAACAGATTCTGGAGAATGGTGCCACGCTCAACATATCGCAATATGTGTCGCGCTTGGAAGTGAAAAACAATGCTCCAAAACAATCTTTTGGGGAGTTGATAGAAGAATGGAAGGAGAATAGGGAAAAGTTGTATATTGCAATTGACAAAATCTTAGAGAAGTAACTATGATTGACGACATAAAACAAACTTACGGCGAAAACACCACCTGCGACTTCAAAAAGGCGGTGGAGCGCAAGCAGCCCAAAAGCTGGCTCAAAAGCGTGAGCGCCTTTGCCAATACTGTGGGTGGAGTGTTCGTCTTTGGCGTGAACGACGATGGAGAAACGATTGGATTAGAGAATGCGAAAGCGGATGCTGAGTTCATTAGTGACCGCATTAAAGTTTTTATGGACCCCGTTCCTGAATTTGAACTGGTCACCAAGCCTACCGAAAACGGCCGTTTTATATTGGAATTGCATGTTTTAGCCGGTGATATGACGCCTTACTATTATGTGAACAGCGGCACTCATTCCGCTTTTATTCGCATAGGTGACGAAAGCGTGATTACCAACGCGCACCAATTGAGCGCCCTCGTGTTGAAAGGCCGCAACCGTACCTACGATTCTTTGCTTACGGAATATCATTTGGGAGAGTTGACTTTCGACACTTTGGCCAAAACATACCAGAAACAAACGGGATTACCTTTTGAGGATAAGCTGTTGCAATCGTTTTCCTTAGTGACTGATGATGGCTTGCTCACCCAAGCGGGTGTGCTATTCTCCGACCAATGTCCGTATCGCCATTCCAGTCTTTATTGCACCCGTTGGAACGGTTTGGAGAAAGACGACGCCCTCGATTCGCGTGAGTATCAAGGCAATCTGCTCACATTGTTGGATGCAGGTGTGCAGTTTATGACTTTGCATAACAAGAAAGGCTGGATAAAGTTGCCCAACCGCCGTTTGGACACGCCCGACTACTCCGACCGCGCCTTGTTCGAGGCTTTGGTGAACGCACTCATCCACCGCGACTATTCCGAATTGGGCAGCGAGGTGCATATCGACATTTACGACAACCGTTTGGTCATCTACTCGCCAGGCGGTATGTTTGACGGCAGTCTGATACAGAACCGTGATTTGAACGAGGTGCCCTCCAGACGACGCAATCCCATTTTGGCTGATGTGTTCACGCAGTTCGGCTACATGGAGAAACGTGGCAGCGGTCTGCGCAAAATCCGCAACGAAACCGCCAAACTGCCCGGATTCACCAATGAAAAACGCCCTACTTTCCGCTCGCAATACGAATCGTTCTTCACCGAGATTTTGAATAACAATTACAGTGACGAGGTTCAGAGCGAAACTCAAGATGTCCCTCAAAGCGAAACGGACAAATCTTTTGACTTATGGATTGAAGAACAAATCAAAAAAGATCCATGGGTGACAACTAAAAAAATAGCGGAATTATGTGGAAAATCAGCTAAAACAATCAAGCGTCATATAGCAACGATGGCTCATATTACTTATGTTGGAGTTGGTAAAAATGGCCATTGGGAAGTATTATCTTCTCAAGATGTCCCTCAAGATGTCCCTCATGATGTCCCTCATGATGTCCCTCATGATGTCCCTCATGATGTCCCTCAAGATGACAATGTAAATGTCAGTGTAAATGTCGCACAAAATGTCGCAGATGTCGTAAAAGATGTCGCAGTAAATGAAGCTGATGTCGTAAAAGGCAAAACTTTAGATGGCAGTGTATTTGGCAGTGTAAATGTCAGTGAAGATGTCAGTGTAAATGATGGAGATGTCATAAAAGATGTCGTAAAAAATGTCGCAAAAGATGTCGCAATAAAAAGCAAGAAGCAATGAACGAACTACACATAGATAAAACCCACTGGAAGAAATACAGGTTTGACGAGGTTTGCCGGCAGGTGAACGAGGCCACCAAGGATCCGTATGCCGAAGGTTTGGACCACGTGATTGGACTTGAGCACATTGAGCCTAACAACCTTCACATTACCCAATGGGACACCTTGGAGAAAGAGACCACCTTTACCCGTAAGTTCCGGAAAGGGCAAGTTTTGTTTGGCCGCCGCCGTGCCTACCAGCGCAAGGTGGCATACGCCGAGTATGACGGTATTTGTTCGGGTGACATCTTGGTGTTCGAAACCATTGAAGATGTGCTTTTGCCTGAATTGCTACCGTTTTTGATACAAAGCGAGGGCTTTTTCCAAAAGGCGTTGGCCACCTCTGCGGGTTCGCTCTCTCCTCGCACCAAGTTCAAGGAACTGGCCGATTACGAATTCCTCCTCCCGCCCAAGGCCGAGCAGAAACGCCTTGCCGAGCTGCTCTGGGCCGCCGACGAGGTGGTGGAGAAGGAGAAGAGGGAGAGAGAAATCCTACAAAATCAAATTCAAATCTACATAAATGAGAATTGTAATGTCATGGGGCAGCCTAAAATTCCACTTTCAGATTTAGTAGATGTCAATCCTACCACAAAATTCGAAGAAAACGAAGTTTCTTTAATTACAATGCCAGATGTATCTGAAGAAGGAGAAATAATGCATCAGGAAAAAGCTGTTCTTTCTGATTATAAGAACAAAGGCTTAACCCCATTTCAAGAAAACGACATTCTATTTGCAAAGATAACTCCATGCATGGAAAATGGCAAAGGCGCAATTGCAAGGGGCTTAATCAATGGTGGGGGATTGGGAAGCACAGAATTTCATGTACTTAGACCTAAAGCTGCTTCCGACTTATACTTCTGTTACTATTTGACAATGTCCAAAAGATTCAGAAAGTCGGCAGAAAAACAAATGACAGGAAGCGCAGGTCAAAAAAGAGTTCAAATTGAATTCTTCGATTTCTACAAGCTATGTGCACCATCAAAAGATGAACGTAAAACAATTGGAGAAAGATTGTTCAAAATGGATTGCTGTATATCCGCATTAAAACAACAAACCTCCTTATCACAACAGATAAAGCAGGAATTAATCAATAAAATATTTTCGATATGAATATCAAGAGAATCACCATTAATGGATTGTTTAACACATTCAATCATGAAGTTCACTTTAATGAAGGAGGCATAGCTATAATGATTGGTGAAAATGGTTTAGGTAAAACTACAATTCTAAAAATCATTGACTCAATCTTTAATGATAAAGAACTACAATACCTTTTTACCATCGATTTTGAAAGCATAGTGTTAAGCTTCAAAACGTACACATGGATCATTCAGAAAAAAGAAGAGAATGAGTTTCCTGTAATAAAAATCAGCTCAAGTAAGCAAAACGAGGGTGATTATTATGTCATGAAGGCATCAAAGGACAATAGAGATATGTTATTTCGTAATCGTTTCTTGAAAAAAAGTGGAGACGGCTCTTGGTTTGATCGTAGAAGAGGTGTTACATTAACAACCGAGGATGTAAAAAAAATATACGGATTTGACCCTTCTTATCTTGAGCATATAGAAACACCTGAGTGGTATGAGAATGCAATAAATAAAAATCATATTCATTTTATTCAAACACAAAGACTTTACGATTTTGATTCTACAAAAGAGCTTCATGGTGAAGAAATCGTACAAACCGTAAAAACATTTTCAAACAGATTAGTCAAACTGATAAAAGATTATAACACAAAATTTGCGTTAAACACTATCTACTTAGAAAATACATTTCCTTTTAGACTAATAAAAGAACTCTCTAATAATGAATCGGTTAACGATGTCCTAAAAGATATAACAGACAAAATCAAAGTATTGAATGAGTACAGAAGCTTTTTGCATGAGGTTGGTTTGGTTAGTAAACCTCAGGATGATTCTTTAAGAAAATTGTTTGACGCATTAAACAATAGTCCTCAGGCTATTTCTATAATTAAGCTTTATATTGACGACAGCTACAGTAAACTTGAAATATTTAATGATTTAGCACAAAAATTGTCAACGCTTCTTACGATAATAAACAATAGATTTAAACATAAAACATTGTCAATAGATAAAGACAACGGACTTGTTGTTGAATCCAAGTTCACTGGAAACCCTATTCCAGTAGAAAAGTTATCTTCAGGCGAACAAAATGAGATAGTTATGTTTTATAGTCTTCTATTCAACACTGATAACAAGGATATTGTACTAATTGATGAACCAGAAATCTCATTACATTTAAAATGGCAACAACGTCTAATTGAAGATTTTCAGAGTATTTGCAACAGCAATCATTTATCATTATTATTAGCCACTCATTCACCTGATATTATTGGAAGTAATTGGGATTTAGTACAAGAATTAAAAGGAAAAGAATAAATTATGGCTAAAGGAAGAACTGAAGATGGCTGGTCATCTGCTTCTAAGATGTCTAAACAAAGCTACATGTTTGTAGAAGGGAAAACTGATGTTCGCTTTTGGAAGAGTTTTATTGATACAGAATTAATTCAAATACAACCCTCTGACGGATGGATGAAAGTAATAAATAATGTAAACAAATTTAATAGTTCTAATATCGAAGATGCATTTTGTCTGGGAGTTATAGATAATGATTTTGAAGATATTATCGCAACGAAAAACATTGTTTTAGACAATGTGTTTATTACTGATTATCATGACATCGAGATGATTATGTTAAAAAGCAAAGCATTTGAAAAAGCAATTATTGCTATTGATAAAAATGATAAGATAAAATCAGCAGAAAGAATTCTAGAAGATGTTATTAGTATCACAGATAACATAGGTTATTTAAAACTGACTTCACTAAGACACAGCACAGGATACGTTTTTAAAAAAAAGAGAATTGATGATGATAACATATTACCATCTTACGAGAAAATACTTAATAAAACAAATGGTGAATATGAAGGCGACGAAAACCTAATTCTATACATATACCAATTCTCCGATAAGAATAAAGAAAAAGGAGTAATATTGTCAAAACCAGAAATAGTAAAGCCCTTACTTCAAAAAGAAAAACAAATCGCCTATGATTCAAAACAATTATCAAATGGACATGACATAATGTATTTAATACCAGTTGTTTTAAAACGGAAATATAAAATTGAATATAAATCGATTGATGATAGTTTAGATGCCGCTTTATATGCAGGCTTTGTTTTTGACTATTTGAAAGAAACTCAAATGTATAAAAAAATGAAAGCATGGTGCGATCAGAACAGTATTACGCTTTTTAAACCTTAATATTATGTCCTTCAACGAAATAAACGCAGTGGAGAACTTCGTCATTCATACGATGACGGGGGTGAACTTGAATGAGACCAGTATGGCACACGAAGTGCAGGCGCCATACGGGGCGCAGTGGGAATGCCTGCCCGCCACGGAGCTGCCGCGCGAGATTACCGAGGTGATGGTGGAAACGGAAGTAAAAAACGCCCTCGTCCGCCTTAATCCGGAGATTGCCGCACAGCCCGAACGCGCCGACGAGGTCATCTACAAGCTGCGCTCCATCTTGCTGTCGGTCAACAGCACCGGCCTCGTGCGCGCCAACGAGGAGTTCGCCGAATGGCTCAAAGGCAACAAGACCATGCCCTTCGGCAAGAACTACGCCCACGTGCCCGTCCGCCTCATCGACTTCGAGCATATCGCCAACAACAAGTTCCAGTTAGTCAACCAGTTTAGCATCCGCAACCGCGAGACCAAACGCCCCGACATCGTGCTGTTTGTCAACGGTTTCCCCTTGGTGGTGGGCGAAACCAAAACACCCGTGCGGCCTTCTGTTTCGTGGCTCGATGGTGCATCCGACATCCACGACGGCTACGAGAACAGCGTGCCTGAACTCTTTGTGCCTAATGTGTTCAGTTTCGCCACCGAAGGACGCGAACTGTTCTACGGTGCCGTGCGCACACCACTAGAGTTCTGGTCGGCTTGGAGGCTCAACGAAGGCAGCGAGGATTCGGAGATGCCCGGCTTGGAGAACGTTTCTGCCGAGATGCGGCAGCTGCTGTCGCCCAAGACCTTGCTCGACATCCTCTACAATTTCACCACCTATACCACCAACAAGAGCCGTCAGCGCATCAAGGTGGTGTGCCGCTACCAGCAATACGAAGGCGCCAACAAGATTGTGGAGCGCGTGCTGGAAAACAAGATCAAACGCGGCCTGATATGGCACTTCCAAGGCTCCGGCAAGTCGCTGCTAATGCTCTTTGCCGCACAGAAGATGCGCCGTATGCCCGAGCTGAAAAGTCCCACGGTGATGATTGTGGTCGATCGCATCGACTTGGACTCGCAGACGCAGAACGTCTTCAAGGAGGCACCCAATGTGATGCCCACCGAGGACATCGACACGCTGAACAAGTTTTTGGAGAACGACGCCCGCTACATCATCATCACCACCATCTTCAAGTTCAAGGACGCCAAGCCCAACATCAACCGCCGCGACAACATCATCGTGATGGTGGATGAAGCGCACCGCACACAGGAGGGCGACCTCGGTCAACGTATGCGCGCCGCCCTGCCCAACGCCTTCTTCTTCGGCCTCACGGGAACGCCCATCAACAAGTCGGAGCACAACACCTTCTGGACCTTCGGTGCGTTGGAGGACCAAGGCGGTTACATGAGCCGTTACTCGTTTGAAGACGCTTTGCGCGACAATACCATCCTGCCCTTGCACTTCGAGCCGCGCCTGCTGGACATCCACATCGACCGCGATGCCGTGGACGAGGAGTTTGAACGCCTCTCCAACGAACTGGACGAAGACGCCAAAATCACCCTCAGCAGCAAGGCCGCCAAGATGCTGGAGTTCCTGAAATCGCCCGAGCGCATCCAGATTGTCTGCAAAGACATTGCCGAGCATTACCGCGACAAGGTGGAGCCGCAAGGTTTCAAAGCGATGATTGTCACACCCGACCGAGAGGCCTGCCATCTCTACAAGATGGAGCTGAACAACTACTTCCCCGATTCCGCCTCGGCGGTGGTCATCTCCACCTCGGGCAAAGGCGAGGATGAGCTGAAACGGCTCTACAGCCTCACCAAAGACGAGCAGGAAAAGGTGATTGAGAAATTCAACAAGCCGGATTCGGAACTCAAGTTCTTGATAGTCACCGCCAAACTGCTGACGGGTTTTGACTCGCCCATCCTGCAGACCATGTATTTGGACAAGTCGCTGAAAGACCACACCTTGCTGCAAGCCATCTGCCGTACCAACCGCAAGTTCCCCAACAAGACCTTCGGTCGCATTGTGGACTACTTCGGTGTGTTCGACGATGCCGCCAAGGCTTTGGAGTTCGATGAGGATGTGATGAAAAAGGTCATCACCAACCTCAACGATTTGATTGGCGAGTTGCCGCAAGCTATGGCCGACGCGCTGTCGCACTTCGATGGCGTTGACCGCACCGTTGACGGCTTCGACGGCCTGCAAGCCGCGCAGGAAGCCATCAACACCAACGAAAAACGTGATGCTTTTGCCGCCGACTATCGCCGTTTGTCCAATATCTGGGAATCCCTTTCCCCCGACCCCGCCTTGGAACCCTATCGAACTGATTACAAATGGCTGTCGAGTGTTTATCAGTCCGTCAAACCTTCTGGTCCCGATGCCTTGGGCAAACTGATTTGGCTCTCTTTGGGTGCCCAGACCAAGAAAATCATGTACGAAAACATTCATGTATCGGGCATCCACACCGATATGGAAGAGGTGATTTTGGATGAAACTATGGTTTCGGCGTTGATGGGCAACAAGGATATGAAAGCCGCCAAAAAGATGGAGCGCGAACTCATCAAGCGGTTCAAGAAACACGCCGACAAGCCCAAGTTCATCGAGCTGAGCAAACGTCTCGAAGCCCTGCGCGACAAAGCCGAACAAGGCCTGATTTCGAGCATCGAGTTTATCAAGGAACTCTGCCAGATTGCCCGCGAAACCTTGCAAGCCGAAAAACAGGAAGATGAAGTGGAAGTCCGCAAGACTGGCAAAGAGGCATTGACTGAGTTGTTTATGGAACTACGCACCGAAGACACTCCCGCTGTCGTTGGCCGCATTGTCGCCGACATTGACAACATCGTGAAAGTGGTGCGTTTCCCCGGCTGGCAGACCACCAACGCTGGCGAACGCGAGGTTCAGAAAGCCTTGCGCAAGACCTTGCTGAAGTACAAATTGCACAAGGAGGAAGCGTTGTTCCAGAAGGCGTATATGTATATCAGGGAGTATTACTAAAATAATCATAGTATGAAAAAAAATAATCTGTTATTTTTGATTAGCAGTTTTATGCTTCTATTTTATTCTTGTAATTTATCGACTCGAAATCCTCATTCGGTGACCGTGGGCGATGTGACTATTCAGAACGGCGACTTGCTTTTTGTGGGATTGCCACTGGATTATCATATTGTGGATACTGCCAGTATGGATGAGGCCATTACTGCGGCAACAGGACAGGAAGATGCAGTGAACTACATCCATGTGGCTATTCTGGAGGTGGATGAAAACGACAGTCTGTGGGTTATCGACGCTACCATCAAACATGGGGTTGACCGCCATCCATTCAGCGTTTTTGCCAGTGACTTCACTTTGAATGACGGAAGACATCCGGAAATGGTGGTGATGCGCTTGCAAGATAATGCAAATGTGAATAAGTTTGTGGAAAATGCCAAAACATACTGTGGACGTGAGTATGATATGCACTTCCTCCCCGACAATGAGGCCCAGTATTGCAGCGAGTTGGTGCGTAATAGCTATACAACCAGCACAGGCGAGTACATTTTCAGTGAGTCTCCGATGAATTTCAAGTCTGCCGATGGCACATTCCCCCCTTATTGGGTGGAATTGTTTGATTTGCTGGGAGAACCTATCCCACAAGGAGTTATGGGTACTAACCCGAATGACATGTCGCAGGAACATTGCCTGAAACGGGTAGGAACAATGCACAATGCACAATGAATAATGCACAATGTACAATGTACAATGCACAATGAATAACCAGTATAGAATAGCTATTAACTATTAATTATTAATTATTAATTATTAATTTTAAAGAGTATGGGTTTTGGTAAAATATTGAAATACAGTTTTTTGATGCTTCTTCTCTTGGCGGTGGTGCCATTGAGGGCGCAGGAAAACAAGGGCGACCGTTTGATTGGTACCTACCGGGTGGTGGAACTGGAAACCAAAGAGGATTCCAAAGTGAAGATTTTCAAGACTGCCGATGGCAAGTACAAAGGTCAGGTGATCTGGTTGGCCAAGCCTACCATGAAAGATGGCACACCCAAAAGGGATATTCTGAATCCTGACCCCAAAAAGCGGAATACCCCTGGCGACCAGATAGTGCTGATGTGGGGCTTCACCTACGATGCCGACAAGGATATGTGGGTGGGCGGAGAAATCTACGACCCCTGCCATGGTAAAACCTACAAGTGCCGTCTGAATTTCGAGAGTAACACCAAGTTGAAGGTGCGGGGGTATATCGGTGCACCTGCCTTCGGCAAGAGCATGTATTGGACCAAAATAAACTGAAAGTTGAAAACTGAAAACTGAAAGTTGACAGTTGAAAGATATAAAGAAAAGAGCTAAGAATGTAATACCCTTAGCTCTATTTTTTTTGGATTCTAAATTCAATTAGCACATTAGCACATTGGCTAATTAGCACATTATTTCAGTATCTTCATGAATTCAACGGTCAAGTCCCAGCACATCTTCACGGTCTTTATTTCCAGCTTCTCGTCGGGAGAGTGGACACCGCGAAGGGTAGGACCGTAGGACACCATGTCCAAACCGGGATATTTCTCGGAGAAGAGTCCGCATTCCAATCCGGCGTGAATGGCCAATACCTGTGGCTCTTTCTTGAACAGGTTTTTATATGCCTGTACCAGTACTTCAAGCACTTTGGAGTCGGGATTGGGTGTCCAGCCGGGATAGCCGTCGCTGCTGGTTACGTCGTTGGCGCCAGTACCCCAGAATGTGGCAGTTACCATATCTACCGCATCCTGCTTTTTGGATTCCACAGAGCTGCGCTGGCTGGTGGTGACGATGATTTTCTCGCCTTCAATCTTGACGGATGCCAGGTTGGTGGAAGTTTCTACGAAGTCTTTGATGTTCTGTGACATGGCCAGAACTCCGTGAGGACAAGCATAGAGGCAATTCATCAGATCCACTTGCAATCCCTCGTCCAACACTTTTTTCGGCATGGTAGTGCTTTCGAAGCATACTTCCACACTGGGGTCGGTAACGAGATACTCGTTTTTGTATGCCTCGTTCATTGTTTTAAGATATTGTTCGAAATCTTTGGCATCGTTTTTTGAGATTACCACGAGGGCAGAGCCTTCACGGGCAATGGCGTTACGCAAGTTGCCAGCCTTGATGTCGGCAATGCGTAAACCATATTCCTGATAGCCATTCCAGAGCAGGCGATTGAGCAATTTGACGGCGTTGCCGCGGCCTTTGTTGATATCATCGCCAGAGTGGCCGCCTTGCAAACCCTTGACCGTCACGTTGTATGCCACACTGTTCTTGTCGATTTCAGTATCCCATTCGCAGTCAAAAGTGGCTACCGTGTCTTTGCCGCCGGCACAGCCGATAAAGAACTGGCCTTCATCCTCGGAATCGAGATTGAGCAGCATTTTGCCTTTCATAAAGCCGGGTTCAAGGGCGAAGGCACCGGTCAAACCAGTCTCTTCATCTACGGTGAAGAGGCATTCAACGGGACCGTGTTCTAGGTCTTTGGAGGCCAAGATGGCCAAGGCCATGGCCATGCCGATGCCGTCGTCTGCGCCGAGGGTGGTGCCTTTGGCCTTCATCCATTCGCCGTCAACATACGATTGGATGGCGTCTTTCTCAAAGTCGAATTTGGTGTCATTGTTTTTTTCGCACACCATATCCATGTGAGCTTGGAAAATGATAGGAGTGACATTTTCCCGGCCTGGTGTGGCTGGCTTGCTGATCAATACGTTGCCAATTTTGTCACGTTTGGTCTCCAAACCTAATTTTTTGCCGGTTTCAACCAACCATGCAGATATTTTTTCCTCTTTTTTGGAGGGACGGGGAACTTTGCAAATCTCGTCAAAGAAATCAAATACAATTTTAGGTTCTAAGTTTGTCATGTTTTCTGTTCTAAAGTTTATAATATTTTTTTGTTAATTACCTGATGATGAATTGTTTGTGTGAAATATAGCGACTTGTTTTTATTTCACATAGTAAGTCAGTCGCATATTGATGCTTGCTCTTTTCTGTTTGGAGCTGGTGTTGAAAGTGCCTCCCCATGAATAATCTTCGTTGGAGGAGTTGGGAGCGGTAATCTGGAAAACACCCATATTGGCGGTTTTGAGACCACCGAGGTTGGCGCCGGCATTTTTGGCGATGGTTTCTGCACGGTTGCGTGCGTCTTTGGTGGCATTGGCCAACATTTCAATCTTTAGGTCAGCCAGTTTTGTGTAGTAATAAGAGACATCATTTGTGCTGATTTGAATGCCTTGATCCAAAAGGTCGCTTGCCTCGCGTGAGATTTTTTCGATTTTCTCCACATCGGTGGATTCCACACGGATGCTCTGGGTCAAGACATAGCCCTTGAAGACTTCGAAACTGCGGCGTGCCGTCTCATTCCATTCCCATTCGTTGTCGGCATAATGGGTTACAGCGTTGAAAATCACCTCTTTCTCATCAATACCCTTGCTTTTCAAGTATTCTTTCACCACATTGTTTTGGTCTTTGATAACACTGTAAGCGTCTTTCATGTTCATGTTGCGAACGGAATAGCTTAAATCCCATACAATCAAGTCGGATTCGAAGTCCTTTTCCGCTAAACCAATGACTGACATGGTTTTGGCGGGACCTTTGGTTTTGTAAAAGTAGTGGCCGGCCAGCCATACGGCTGCAACCGTTGCAATACATGCAATGATTCCGATAATAATGCCTGTTTTTTTCATAGTTGTTTTATTTTAATTTGTTGATAGATATTATTTTACCATTTGAAAGTATAATCTTGTTTTGATATACAAGTACCTGTTGGGTCTCTTCGGGGAGGTCTGTCAACGTGTGGGCTTCTAAATTCAAGTAATTGTAGCTGTATAGTTGATTATTCTTTACGAAGAAAATTACATCTTTGGAGACTTGTACGGGGAATCCGGACAGTATTGCAATACTTTTGTCGTAAGTACCGAAGCTGTCAAAAAAATAAATGCCATTCTGTTGATCTTGCATATAGATTTTTTGCTCATTGATATCTTTCAATATAACGGGATTGAAGTCGTTAAAATTATAGTGGATGCGTTCTTTTTCGTTAAAATAAAAATCCAGGATAATCAGGTCGGTATTGGCTTCGTCGTATAAGATGATTTGATTTTTCGTGGAATAGGTGGCTAAATTGATGGTTGTCAGTCCTTTGGCAAACAAGTCAATGGCGTCGCCGATAGGGGACAACTTGTCGTTGAGAAACAAAATGGTGCCGGCATCGCGGTAAAAAAGCATGATTTTCAGAGGATTGTCCACATCAATGGAGGTGATGTTCCCATCCAGATTCTGGGTATAGCTATATAATAATGTTCCGTTTGGCGCGTATTTGTATAAACTTGCGTTATCAACAGCGTAAATATTGCCTTGAGGGTCAACGGCAATGATTTGGGCGGTTTGCTCGATGACAAGGGATTCGTCTGTTTGTGCACACACATTGCAGGCAAAACAAAGAATCATTAGGATGAATATGCCCAAATTTTTCATATCAGTGTTTTATTATCGATGATAATTACCGAAACATCTTGCAAAGTTACATAAATTTCTCGAAATACACACAGACGAAAATATTTTATCATAATGTCTCCACATTACTTTTTCTGCAAGATCTGACTACCCGTACCGATCCGGTAGCCTTCGCTTTTGAACAGGATGTTTCCGGTTTTGTCTGCAAAAATCACCAAGGGGAAATTGTCGCTGAATGTTGATTTAGTGTGTGTTATCACATTGTTAAGCCATAGGTTGCCTTCATCTTCCACCAAGATGCTTTGTGCTGGCAATCTCCACTTTTCGAAATTGAAATCGGGAGTTTTTTTGTCTTGTGGCAGGACGAAAACGACGCTGTAATTTCTTTCCTCGAACTCACGTGCATGGGCGGCGATGTCTTTCAGCAAGTGTTTGCTGGGCTCGCGGCTAGGATCGATGAAGCAGAGTAGGAGAGGATGACCTTGGGTCAGAGTTTTGACTGTTTTTTTGTCTTGTGAAGGCACTTTGAATTGAAGGTCAATTTGGCCATAATTACTGATTTTTTCATCCAAACTTCTGATAATTAAATCTTTGCTTGTTGTTTGACCAGGCATTATGCCGAAATATTCGATACGCGACAATGCCGTGCCATCGGTGTATCGGTTGCCGGTGGAAAGCATGTAATAACCTTGTTCCAGTTCCAGAGTGATGGGGAATGTGCCAACACGCGGGTCGTTTTCATAGTCGAAGGTGACGAAATCCCCGTCTTCATACTTGGCAAGGGTGAAATTGGTCCAATAAACAGGTTTCAGGCTTTGCTTTTTGTCGTAATTAATAACCAAAGTGCCGTTAGGCAGAACTTTTCTGCCTTCCTCAAAGCGGACAAGGTTCCACTGGCTGTTGTTGTACGCGAATATCTGTCCTGTAGCATTATCCATGTAGGCGGGAATGTCCAAGGCACGGCAGGCCGCCACAAAAAAGATATCACGAGAGTGGGTGTCCGCCCAGCGCAAATCATAAACACCACGGGGTGAGATAGGGCAGTTGAAATAGTTGGCATCGTCATCAATCTGGATGTGTTTTTCAATCCAGTTTTTCACATTGTTGGGTGTCGCGTTTACCCCCAAATCGGCAGTGAGAGCCTCTTTCAGATACTTTCTCCAAGGTCTTAGTCCTTCGTTGGCAATACGGGGAGAGATGATTCCTTGTTTATAAATAAATAAGGAATAAGGTGACTTTTTGTCTCCGTAGTTTGTCAGATGGTCTTCAAGTGTTTCTTTGACAAAGTCTCTTAAATCTTTGTCGGACAATGAATTGAGAAAATCATAAAGATATAAATATCGGTCTTCTTTGGAATGCATATTAAGGAAGTCTGTCAGTTCGGCATAGTTGCCCTCGCTTTTCTTGAGGAAGAGGCCCATTTGCTCTGTGGTCAGATTTTCATTGGTGAGGTTGGCGGCGTCCGTCTCTGTTTTGAAGGTAGCCATGTAGGCATTACGGAGTGAGTCCTCATATTGCAGGCGTTGGGCATTTTTGTCGGCTTTCTTCTTGTCGGCGATGGTGACATTGCTATTGCCTGAAGGAGGAACCATGGTGTATTGTTCCGTATAGCTTTCGCCAGGCAAACGATCTATAATGATTATTATGGAGTCTTGTTGGCGTACATCTATTTTGTCATAATTGTAATGATAACCATCTGTGGCCCAGATGAGTAGGTCGCCAAGACCAGTGGTCAGATGGGCAATGCCATTTTTGTCGGTGGTTTGTGTGGCAATGGGGTAATATTCGGAATAGTTGTAGAGTTTGAATTTTACTTCTGCGCCTTCCACGTCATGCATGTCGTGATCTACCACTTTTACTGTAATCCGTTTAGTATCAGCATAATTTGAAATCATGTTGATGCGTGAGAACAGGTTGGTGCTGTGGGAGACTTCCTCGTCTCCGTTGTACTTGCCGAAAGCGTTTGAGTGGACCATCATGGTGCGTGTGGAAGGGATGGCGAACCAGCCCATGTCCAATTCGGGATCGGGCTCGCAGGCACCGAGGAAATGCCATTTGCCGTCAACCCATACTTCCACCCAAGCGTGGTTGTCGTCGGTGTGTGCCCAGCGGGGGGTATAGCACTGGCGGGCAGGGATGCCCACTGAGCGTAATGCTGTGACGGTGAAGGTCGATTCCTCGCCGCAGCGGCCCAAGGCGGTGCGGACGGTGGCAAGTGGGGCAGAGGTGCGGCTGTCGGAGGGACGGTAGGCCACTTTCTCGTGGCACCAGTGGTTCACCTCCAAAGCGGCATCGTACATCGTCATGTTCTCGATACGTGGTTTCAGCTCGTTGAAAAATACTTGGCGGGCACTGTCCAGGTTTTCGTTGTTCACGCGGTAAACCAGCACGAAATGGCGGAATATGTCTTCAGGAATGGAGTTTCCCCAGCTGAAAGTCTCACGGGCTTTAAGTGCGCCTCGCACCTGCTGCAGGAAAAAGTCACCATCGTAATCCGCTAAATCGCTCAACGGCATGTAGGCGTATAGAAATTCGAGGGCTTCTTTCTCTTCGCAGTTGGCTTGCTTGAAAACGCTGAACAACGCATCGCTGCGGCCTTGTGCCAGCTCCTTGCGTTGCTTGAAATCTTTGTGTACCTGCTCGCGGTAGTCCCTGTCATTTATAAAATGCTTGCCACAAGAAGCGAATAATAAAACTGTTACAATTCCAAATAATAGTTTCTTTATCATAGTGTTTAAATTCAAAATTCAATACTAACCCCTATCTCCTAACCACTAATCCCTAATTTGCTAATTATTAGCTTGATTTCCCCATCTTGGCTCACGTCGCCGTTCAGTTTGCAGCTGGCATGTACTTCGTTCACATGGCTGCGACGGACAAGTTCTTCCACATTGTCGCTGGCGATGCCGCTGCCAGCCAGGATGGTGATGCGCTGGTGGGCTTGTTTTACGATTTCAGCCAGTGTGTCAGCTCCTTGTGGGGCCGTGGGTTGCTGTCCGGAGGTGAGAATGCGATGGAAGCCGCAGTCGATGATTTGTTCCAGCGCTACTTGCCAGTCCTTGCAGCGGTCAAATGCGCGGTGAAAGGTCACTTGCATGGCACCTGCAGTTTGCATGGCGGCGTGGCATTTTTCCATATCAATGCTTAAATCAGACTTGAGGAAACCGATAACCACACCCGGAATGCCATGTTCACGGCAGAAAGCAATGTCGGACAGGATAGTCTGGAATTCTTCGTTGGTATAGCAAAAATCACCGCCACGGGGACGAATCAGCACAAAGGTCTGCAGAGACAGATGCTCCTGACAGTACAAAATGTCATCGTATGGGGGAGTTAGGCCTCCTAAATGCAGGTCGCGGCACAGTTCAATGCGTCTGGCACCAGCCTCTGCCGCATTGATGGCGGATTGTCGGTTTCCGCAGCAAACTTCTAAAAGCATAAGCGTTCTTATTAAAGTTGCAAATTTACGACAAATATTTTAATTACTGGAATTAATTATTATAACCATTGTTACATAATTTCATTAACTAAATAACTAATTTGCAAATTTGCTAATTGAATTTTTTGTATCTTTGCGGCAACAAAATAACAACTTAAAAAAAACAATTTGCTATGATTAGTAAAAAAATGCAAGAGGCTATCAATGCCCAAATCAATGCCGAAATGTGGTCAGCATACCTTTATTTGGCAATGTCAATGGATGCAACAGACAAGGGAATCAAGGGTGTGGCCCATTGGTACCGCAAACAATATGAGGAAGAAATGGAACACGCTTTCCGTTTCGTGCATTACCTTGAAGAACAAATGGCACGTGTGGAACTGAAACCCATCGAAAAATTCAAAACCTCATGGAAGAATGTTGCCGAGATGTTCGACGAGACTCTGGCTCATGAGAAAGTGGTGACCGGCCTGATTCACAAACTTTGTGACTTGGCTGCCAAGGAAAAAGACTATGCCACTTCCAATATGCTGCAATGGTTTGTGAATGAGCAAGTTGAAGAAGAAGCCAATGCTCAGGAACTGATCGATGCCATGAAGTGTATCGGCACCGACAAGGCCGCTTTCTATATGTTTGACAAAGAATTGGCATCCAGATAATTGCCATTTCCAAACGGTTCAATACAAAATTTAAGAAATCCCGCTGAAATTCAGTGGGATTTTTTTATTTTTGCAAAAAAATTACTCGTATGGATCCTCTGTTAATGATATCGGTTTTGCCTGTTATTATACTTTTGGGATATATATATCTTAACGATAAAAATGAAAGAGAACCCTTGGGCTTGCTGCTAAAGGCTTTTTTCTGTGGCTGTTTGGTGGCTGTGCTTATTCTTCTTTGGAGTTTTATCGAAGGTATTATCGGTATCCATCTTACCGAATTCGCTGAGGATTCTGCAGTGTTGAAGAGCTTTTTCCAAGCCGCTATCCCTGAGGAAGGCCTTAAGTTCCTGTTTTTGTATTGGCTGATTTGGAATAACAAGGAGTTCAACGAGCACTTTGACGGTATCGTGTATGCGGTGTTTGTGTCGATGGGTTTTGCTTGTGTTGAAAACATCCTTTATGTCTTTTCCGGTGGCTTTGAGACAGGAATTGTAAGAGCCGTATTGGCTGTGCCAGGACACTTTCTTTTCGCGGTCATCATGGGCTATTTCTTTTCCCGAGCCCGCTTTACTCCGATGCACCGTGGCCGTCTGCTTTGGATGTCGTTTCTCTGTCCTGTTTTGGCACATGGCTTGTATGACACCTTATGCTTTACCATGGAAATGTATGGTGAAATGTCAGGCCTCTCATACGTGCTGAGTGTGTTGTTCATCGCCTTCAATGTTAAACTGTGGCAAATCGGTCTGAAAGCTATCCGTAACCACTGCCATATTTGCGGTGCGAAAATTCCCAAAGGGAGGGTCAACTGTCCCTATTGCGAACGATTGGATAGATTTCCTTGATTTTTTCCACCACCCATTCGTCGTCATTCTTTTGTACCACAATTTCCAAACGGGGGTTGGTATTGTATTTGTTATTGATCCTCTTGTGATAATACTGCAGGAAATCATAATTGAGCGCATTGCTGATGCGGACAATGAGGTGAATGTCCATACTCTTGCGCTTGAATATGTTATAAACATTGGTACGATCGCAATGAATCGCCTCCGCAAACTCGTTGATCGAAATACCCCGTTCCTTCATCTTTCGCTTGACTAACGAGCCTAAATGAATGTCTTCCATGTTTTTTTAATTAATCTTTACAAAAATACAGCATTTCTACAAATTATTGACTGTTTGTTATTTAATTTAACGAATTTGTGAAATTATTTCACAAAACGTTTGCTGTGTGGTATATTTTTGCTTTTTTTGCAAAAAAAAAAAAAACTGCATGAATACTTATCCCAAATTAAAAAAATTGTTTTTCGTATCGGCAATCGTGCTATTATCTTTGAATCTTTTTTCACAGGAGTGGCATTACGAGATAACTTGTGCTGGCACAGGTGTTCAAGGTACCTATATGGTAGAGGTGACCAGCTATGGCAAGACGGTTGACGCGGCATTGGCCCAGATGAAGAAAGATGCGTTGCACGGGGTCCTGTTCAAGGGTATTAGCGGTAAATGTACGCAGAAGCCCCTTGCTGGCAGGGCTGAAGTGGAAAATGAGAACAAGTCCTTTTTTGACAAGTTTTTCAGTGCGTCGGGTGATTATGAAAAGTATGTGATTGTGGACCAGAACACTGGTTTGGAAGTTGCCAAGGTAGGCAAACGGGAGTACAAGGTGACCAAGGTGGTTTCGGTGAAAAAAGACATGCTCCGCAAAGATTTGGAGAAGGCGGGCATTATTAAAGCGTTGGGTTTTTAATGAAATTTAAATAAATAAAACAGATTGGACATGGCAAAGAAATGTTTAACATTGATGGTATTGCTAATGGGATTATTAGTATCATTTGGGCAATCAGGTGATTACTTTCTTCCGGAAATTGAATGCATGGGAGTTGAGGGCGACGGCTCCCAAACATTACGCGTTTGGGCTTTGGGCCGTAATAAAGTTGACGCCCTTGAGCAGGCCAAGAAAAACGCGGTCAGGGAAGTGATTTTCAAGGGTATTCGCAATGGTAGCAAAGAGTGCAATATGCGTCCGCTCGTCTATGAGGTGAACGCCGAAGAAAAATACCAATATTATTTTAATGCGTTTTTCAAAGACGATGGTGAATACCTGAAATATGTATCTATGGAAGACCGGCGTCCGATGACCAATAAAAAGGAAAATACCAAGACACAGGTGAAATACGGTGTGACGGTGCGGGTGCTCCGCGCTGAGTTGCAACAAAGACTGATAGAGGACAAAATCATTAAACCTTGACGATATGAAACATGTTTTATTGCTTTTAACGTGCTGCTTTATGTTTGCGGCTGTCCTGAATGCCCAGGATGTGATTTATTTAAATAATGGTAATGTGGTGAAAGGGAAGGTGGTGAAAAACACCGACGAGGTGTCGGTGGTGGTGAAAAGCGGAGAGACCCTGACCTACCGTAAAGCGGAAGTGCGCGAAGTGCAGATCGGCAATTCTGAGGTGAAAACGCCAAAAGAACCCAAAGGAAAATATGTTGATTATTCCGATCTGGACAAAGGGTGGTGGTGCGCTGTGGAAGCCCATGCCGCCGGTTTGTGGTATGACGACCATGCCATGGGTGCTTTTGCACTGACATTTACCAACGGCTATCGTTTTTCAGAATACCTGAAAATCGGTGTGGGTATTGGAGCCCGGTATAATCTGAATCATGACAACGATTATGCGATATACCGCCAGTTGCATAATATCCAGGCTCCAATGAGTATACCGCTGTTTGTCAATGCAAGAGGCAACATCATTAGTCAAAAGTCACGTATGTGTGTGCCTTTCTGGAATGCCGACATAGGCTATGCTATCCTCGACAATTTCTTCTTTGACGCAGGTGTCGGTTTCAGAGTGGGCGCCAAACGCAACAACTTTGTGATGAGTGCCAACTTTATGGGTCAAGTTATTAATTACGAGCCTGATGATACCGATTTCGGCAGTGGTATCTTATTTAAAATAGGTTATGAATTTTAAATTTCCTGATATGAGAAAATCAATATTGTCGATAATTCTATTCTGTTTTATTCTGGGCTTGTCAGCCCAAGAGAAAAAACCCACCATTATGGTGGTGCCAAGTGATGTATGGTGCAATCTGCATGGCTACATGACCACTTTTGACAATCAGGGTAGCGTGCAAAAGGTGCCGGATTACAAGACCGCTCTGCAAAGCGATGCGGACCTTCTGCTGGTGATAGGTGCCATCAACACACTGATGGCCGACAGGGGTTTCCCACTGAAGAATCTGGAATCTACCCTTAAATCCATCGAACAGCGTATGGCTGAGGATAATATGACCGTTAGCAAGACTTCGGGTGCAGAGCTGGCCGAGTCGCCACTCGACCGTTTGCGCCGTACCGCCAAAGCCGACATCATCATGCAGATTACCTGGACGGTGAATACTACCGGGCCGAAAAAATCTATCACTTATAATCTGCAAGGCATTGATTCCTACACCGATAAACAGATTGCTGGAGCACAAGGTACCGGCGACCCGTCGTTTACGGCCGAAATTCCTGTTTTGCTGCAAGAAGCGGTGGTGACCCACATGGACAATTTCTGCTTTCAGCTGCAAAGCTATTTCGACAATTTGGTGGCCAAAGGACGCGAGGTGTCTGTGGATGTCAGAGTGTTTGACACGGGCGAGATGGATTTGGAAACAGAATTCAATGGGGTAGAGCTGACGGAAATCATCGACGAATGGATGAATGCCAATACGGTGAGCCATATTTTCAACAAGTCTGACGCCAGCGAAAACTACATCCAGTACGAACAGGTCAGAATACCACTGTACAAGGCCAATGGCGCCACCATGGATGCGGAGTCTTTTGTCCGGAACCTGAGAACTTATCTGCGTCAGGAATATCAGATCCAGTCCAAGGTGATGACACGAGGCTTGGGCCGGGCTATTTTGGTGATTGGTGAAAAATAAACAACAAAAAATATGAAAAAAAACATTTTTATTATCATTGCTGTCATGGCTTTGCTCGGTGTGGGCAGGCTGTCAGCGCAAAATGATTTCAAGGACGGGGAATCCCGTATTGCCCTGTCCATTGCATTGCCAGAACAGGCCAATCCTCTGCCGTCAGGGGCGGAAACATACCTTGTCAACAAACTGAAACAGGCAGCCGCCCAGAACGGACTGGCAGCAGAGGAAGGCTATTCCAGGTTCTTCATAACAGCAGTAATTACCCCGCTGACCCGGGATATTGTGGCGGGACCTCCTCAGCAAATCGCCCAGAATCTGGAGATTACTTTGTATATTGCGGACGGCATCGATCAGAAAATCTTTGCCACCACTTCGCTGAATGCCAAGGGTGTGGGTGCCAATGAAACCAAAGCGTACATCGACGCGGTGAAACATATCAACGCCAATTCAAAACAATTCAAGGAACTGGCGGAGACAGGGAAAGCCAAAATCATCGCATATTACGAAGCTCAATGTGACAATATCATCAAGAAGGCACAGTCATTGGCCAAGCAGAAAAACTATGAGGCCGCCATGTGTGAGCTCACAGCCATCCCTGATGTATGCAACTGTTACGACCGTGCTTTGGAAGCGACAGCGGAAATCTATCAGCAATATATTGATTATCTGTGCGATGTGAACCTGGCTAAAGCACGTACGGTGTGGGCTGCGGAACAGAACTCGTCAGGTGCACAAAAAGCCGGCGAATACCTTTCCAACATCTATCCTGACGCCAAATGCTACAAAGAAGGTATGGATCTGTATCGCGAAATTAAGGATAAAGTGTTGGATGACTGGAAGTTCGTGATGAAAATTTACCAGGACGGTGTGGATATAGAGAAAGAACGCATCAAAGCATGGCGCGATGTGGGTGTTGCATACGGCAACCACCAGCAGCCCATCAGCAATTATGTGAACTGGCTGTTACGATAGTAGATTATCTGTTAATCATTCAATATAACAATAAAAAAATAAAATTATGAAAAGTTTTAAATCCATTGCAACATCAAGCCTAAAACAAACATTTTGCATCGTCATGGTATTCATGGCAAGTCTTGTGGCTTTCGGACAACAACCCTTTGAGGGCAAAATAGTTTATACCGTAAATACAACAAGCCGAGGATTGTACAAGATGTTTTCCGACATCCAAGGCACCTCCGAAGAAGTTGTCTATATTACAAATGACAAGTTTATCTTGTTTAATGTAGCTACACAGCTGATAAACTATATTGATTTGAAGGAGGATGCTGTGTATGTGGCATGTCCTGCCATTCAAATGACGCAAAAAAATACGGTGACTAACTTGATTGAAACCAACGAGAAAATCTTAAACAACGGGGGATATTTGAGAAAACTCGCCCAATGGAAGAAAACCGAGGCGCTTGAAGGTCTTGTAGATGGCTATCCTGCCATAAAATACAGTATTGATACATCCTTTACTCCTGAAGGAGCAAATTATAAAGTGACCTCTTTCGCATTCGATGTCTGTCTTAAGGATTTTTTGTCTCCAGAACTGCTCAAACCATACTCGTATTTTTACGGCATGCCTTATTATGAACATACTTCCGAAATCAAACAAGATTGTCCTGCTCCATTGTTGAAATCTGTCAGATATCAAACCCGTGTCGTGAAATCAATGGAGCGGATGACGCCCGATGCAAGTGTATTCACGGTGCCATCTAATGTAAAAGTTGTTTCGCAACGCGATTTTGAAAAAGCATACAACAAATACATGAAAGGACTTAATAAAACGCGTGAAAAAGAGGGTACTTCAGTTGAATATACAGCTCCTGAAGATATTTGGGATTTCTAAAAAAAATGAGGATGAAAAAATTATATTCACTGGTGCTGTTTCTTGTGGCGCTTGGCATCTGCCAGGCACAGGAAGGCCAGCTTGAACAAAGCTATCGAAGAAGTTCCCTATACTCTATCATGTTGAATACAGGCATAAAGTATAGTAATGAAATGGAACAGGTCTTCGCTGATTTTACTGTGCCGGATAAATTCAACGACCATAGCTTGGGTTTGAAATCCATAAAGGATGTGTCGAAGATAGAAAACAAACTTGTTCCCATTGAACGTTTTCTATACAAGTCGCAGCTCGCCAAACGTATGGTATCCAAGTGGTTCAATCGTGATAAGAATACTGGAGCTTTTTCCATGGAGTTAGTCGCAGAAAGAGGCAATTATAATGCGTCTCTATTGGATGTCGCTTTGGCGCGGTCGAGTGTTCGCGGAATAGCTATGTTGTCGGATGCCGGTGAGGAATTGATAGGCAATACTTTCCTGTTGGTCAATGAGATAAGTTACATTGACAAGGAAAGCAATGCCATAGCTGCCGCCGCGATTTTTGGCACAATTGCCGCGGTCGCTGGCTCTGTTAGCAATGCCTCAGGGGGGAATAAGACAGGTGCGGTGGCAGATTTAACCAAATCAATCGCTGACCTTGGTTCGAACGTTTCTGATTTGGTTGCTGGCTTTTCTGTCAAAGTCACTTCCTATCTTTATCAGTTAGAGTGGAATGACAGTATTGCCAATGTCTTCTATACCAATTATTATTATGACAAAGACAATATTGATGCCACGAAAAAGTCTGCGTATGAAAATGACACCGAACTCTTCAAACTTAAATTTGTAGGGCAACAGGCTGTGAAAAGCGACAAAACCTCGTTGCGGGGTGTACATACGAACGGTGACTTGATTAGTAAGACCATGCAGCGTGCGATTGACAAGTCTATTGTTGAACTGCAACGTGAAAATGAGGTCTTCCGTGTGAAAGTCCCCCTCATAGAGATTGCGGAAGACGGAATACATGTCCAAATTGGCCTTAAAGAAGGTGTTAGCGAAAAATCCAGGTTCGAAGTTTTGGAACAGGTGGTCGATGATAACGGACGTACCAAATACAAGCGTGTGGGTATAATCAAGCCTGCCAAGGGTAAAATCTGGGATAACCGCTATATGGCTGTGGAGGAAGAAGCTGTGAATGCTAACCTGAATTACACCACTTTCGAGGTGGTGTCCGGCTCCGGTTTCTATCCCGGCATGCTGGTGCGAGAAATAAAGTTCTGACAACAGACTCCTTTGCTGTTTGACAAAATATTCGGTAGCCATGACATACGTCACGGCTACCTTTTTTTTGCATCGGCTATGACGGTATGCGTGGCATGAGACGTGCCGCCAGGCGCAATTAACACCACACAAGCGAAGCGTAGTGTGGTGACAGAAGGACGCGGCATATCCAGCATATCGGAGATATGCGACCTCACACCACTACCTCGGGATAAACTAATTCCAAAATAAAATATATCTGCACATTATTGACGAAATTTATGTAAATTTGCACCTTATTGTTATATGGTTTGATTTTTAATTTAAATAATTGAAAATCAATGTTTTTGAATGTTTGAAATTTAAAACTTAAGAATAAAACTATGGAGATTGCTACCAAGTACGACCCGAAAAGCATCGAGGACAAATGGTACCAGTTCTGGAATGACCATCATCTCTTCGCCTCAAAACCTGACAGTAGAAAACCTTTCACCATCGTAATACCACCTCCAAATGTAACCGGTGTGTTGCACATGGGACACATGCTGAACAACACCATTCAGGATGTGCTGGTGCGCCGTGCCCGTATGCGTGGTTTCAACGCTGTCTGGGTGCCGGGTACCGACCATGCCTCCATCGCTACCGAAGCCAAGGTGGTGAAGAGCCTTGCTGAGCAGGGTATCAAGAAGCGCGACCTGACCCGCGAGCAGTTCCTGGAACATGCCTGGGCATGGACTCACAAACATGGCGGCATTATCTTGCAGCAGCTCCGTAAACTCGGAGCCTCCTGTGACTGGGACCGTACGGCGTTCACCATGGACGAGAAGCGTAGCGAGAGTGTCACCAAGGTATTTGTTGACCTCTACAACAAAGGCCTCATCTACCGCGGCCTCCGCATGATCAACTGGGATCCCAAGGCCCTCACCGCCCTCTCGACCGAAGAGGTGGAATACAAGGAGGAAAGCTCGAAGCTCTATTACTTCAAATATTACGTGGTTGGGTTAGAGACATTGGAAAACCAAGCAGCATTGGAAGCCGATGGCAATATTATCCATCGTGATGAAAAGGGCTACTACGCTGTGGTCGCCACCACGCGTCCCGAGACCATCATGGGCGACACGGCCATGTGCATTAACCCAAAAGACCCCAAGAATCAGTGGCTCCGTGGCCGTCGCGTCATCGTGCCCCTCGTGGGCCGCGAGGTGAAGGTTATCGAAGACCGCTACGTCGATATCGAATTCGGTACGGGCTGTCTGAAGGTGACTCCCGCACACGATGTCAACGACTACAATCTCGGCAAAACGCACAACCTGGAAACCATCGACATCTTCAACAACGATGGCACCATTTCCGAACAGTCGCCTCTCTATGTCGGCATGGACCGCTTTGCCTGCCGCAAGCAGATTGCCAAAGACCTGGAGGCTGCCGGCCTTATGGAAAGGGTAGAGGACTATACCAACAAAGTAGGGTATTCGCAGCGTAATCCTGACACCGCTATCGAGCCACGCCTCTCGCTGCAGTGGTTCCTCAAGATGAAGCACTTCGCCGACATCGCCCTGCCGCCCGTCATGACCGACGAAATCAAGTTTTATCCCGATAAGTACAAGAATACCTACCGCCAGTGGCTGGAGAATATTCAGGACTGGTGTATCTCACGTCAGCTTTGGTGGGGCCATCGTATTCCTGCTTGGTACATCGAGGTGGACGGCAAAGAGGAAATCGTGGTGGCTGTTAACGAGGAAGAAGCCCAAAAAATTGCCAAGGAGAAATACAACTACACTGGCGCAATGCGTCAGGACGAAGATGCCCTCGATACCTGGTTCAGCTCTTGGTTGTGGCCCATCAGTCTATTCGACGGCATCAACAATCCCGACAACGAGGAAATCAATTACTATTATCCCACATCCGACCTTATCACGGCTCCCGACATTATCTTCTTCTGGGTAGCGCGTATGATTATGGCTGGTATGGAATATCGTCATGCGGTGCCTTTCCGCCACGTCTATTTCACCGGTGTGGTTCGCGACAAGTTGGGCCGCAAGATGTCCAAGCAGTTGGGCAACTCACCCGATCCCATCATGCTGATGGAGCAATTCGGCGCCGATGGTGTGCGTATGGGCATGTTGCTGAGCTCTCCCGCTGGCAACGACCTGCTGTTCGACGAGTCATTGTGCGAGCAGGGGAGAAACTTCAACAACAAGATTTGGAATGCCTTCCGTCTGATCAAAGGCTGGCAGGTGGATGAGAATTTGGCCCAGCCACAGGCTTGTGCTACGGCAGTTAAATGGTTCAACATGCGTCTCAATGAGGTGTTGGCCGAGATGAACGACCACTTCGACAAGTACCGTCTGTCGGATGCGCTGATGGCTGTCTATAAACTGGTGTGGGACGACTTTTGCTCCTGCTTCCTCGAAGTGGTGAAACCTGCTTATCTGAAGCCGATTGACGGCAAAACCTATGGTGAGATTATCGCTATTTTCGATAAATTGCTGCGTGTTTTGCATCCGTTTATGCCTTTCATTACTGAAGAGTTGTGGCATGGCTTGCAGGAACGCGATGAAAATGAGTCTATTATGGTGGCAGTTATGCCCGAACCCGAAACTGGTGCTGATGACCAGGTCTTCTTACAGCGTTTCGCCAACACCCAGAAAGTAATTGAAAATGTGCGCCGTATCCGCTCGGAGAAGAATATAGCCCCCAAGAACCCTGTGAACCTGTTTGTGCAGCGTGCCAAGAAAGATGATGATTTCGAGATGGATTGCGTGATTGAGAAGCTGTGCAATATCCCCAAGGTGGAATATGTAAGCGAGAAGGTTCCCGGCGCCGTACTGTTTATCGAGCAGAATGTGGAATATTTCGTGCCTTTTGCTGACAATATCGACAAGGAGGCTGAGTTAAAGAAGCTGAACGATGAATTAGCCTACGCGGAGCGCTTCTTGCAGTCGGTGTTGAAGAAATTGGCCAACGAACGCTTTGTGCAGAACGCCCCCGAACAGGTGGTTGCTGTCGAACGCAAAAAGCAAGCCGATGCCGAAGCAAAAATCAAGTTGCTGAAAGAGCAGATTGCAGCAATTAATAATTAATAATGAACAATGTATAATTGTTGATTTTTAATTGTAAATTGTCAATTGTTATGGAACATATCTTTCGACTCTTCCTCCTTTATGCGGTGTTTCTCGTGCCAACCTACTTCATGGAGATTGATGACAAATTCATCATCCAAATCGGCGGCATCCTGGGAATTACTGTGGCCTATATTATCGCTATACTGATTCTTAAGAAAAGGAAGAAACAGAATTAGATAATTAGCAAATTAGTTAATTAGCAAATTAGTTAATTAGTTAATGTGATAATTAGGGGATAGTGTTGAATTCTGAATTTTGAATTCTAACCCCTATCTCCTAACCACTAATCACTATAACTTGTAATTAACATTCTGCCGTGCAGAAATTCTTGTGGTGGCCCTTGAAAGAGTGGGCTTTATATTGTATATTTGCCAACGTATAAATATATATTAGATGGCTGAAGATAAAGATTTTATTGACACTCAGGAAACAGAACAAACTGCCGAAGAAGTCCAAAATGTTGAGGAAAACAAAGAAGTGGATGTCAACATGAAAAATGTGGTTCATGTGGGCTCTATCTTCGAGAATTATTTTCTGGATTATGCTTCGTATGTAAACTTGAACCGTGCCATTCCGGAGGTGATTGACGGCCTGAAACCCGTGCAACGCCGTATCCTGCATTCTATGGATGAACTGGAGGATGGCCGCTACAACAAGGTGGCCAATATCATTGGTAACACCATGAAATATCATCCACACGGCGACGCTTCCATTGGTGACGCCTTGGTGCAGTTGGGACAGAAAGGACTGCTGATTGACACCCAGGGTAATTGGGGTAATATCCTTACAGGTGACGAGGCCGCCGCTCCCCGATATATTGAGGCACGTCTCTCAAAATTCGCTATTGATGTCGTTTTCAATCATAAAACCACCGAATGGCAGCTCTCGTACGATGGCCGTAACAAAGAGCCTATCACACTGCCGGTTAAATTCCCCTTGCTGTTGGCACAGGGCACGGAAGGTATTGGCGTGAGTATAGCCACCAAGATATTGCCACATAATTTCAATGAGCTCTTGGATGCTTCTGTGGATATACTGGAAGGCAAGGATTTTGAGATTTATCCCGATTTTCCGACAGGTGGCTATATCGATGTGAATAAGTACAATGAAGGGGTGAACGGCAAAATTCTGAATCGTGCCAAAATCTCAATTTTAGATAAGAAAACATTAGTAATCACTGAGATACCATACGGCACCAACACTTCTGACCTGATTCAGTCCATCACTCCTCAGATTGAGAAAGGTAAGCTGAAAATCAAGAAAATTGATGACAATACAGCCAGCCAGGCCGAAATTCTGCTGCATCTGTATCCAGGCGTTTCACCCGACCAGACGATTGACGCTCTGTATGCTTTCACGGACTGTAGCATGTCGTATTCGCCCAATGCCTGTGTGATTTTCAATGGCAAGCCCTGCCTGATGTCTGTGAAAGAAATCCTGCGAATTAATACGAACAATACCGTTAATCTGCTTCGCCGCGAGCTGGAAATTGCTTTGGAAGAGTTGGGCGACCAGTGGCATAAGATTTCGTTGGAGAAGATTTTCTTCGAGAAAGGCTTGTACAAGCAATTGGAAAAGGATGCGGCCAGCTGGGATGACCAGATTAGTGCAATTGAAAAGGCTTTCAATCCGTATCGGAAGCTATTTGTCAAAGAAATCACCCGTGAGGATGTGCTGCATCTTTGTGAGAAACCCGTAAGGAAAATCTCCAAGTTCGACATAAAGGAAGCTACTGATAAAATCACTGATATTGAAGCGAATATCGATGAAGTGAAGAATCATCTGGACCATCTGATTGATTATGCCATCAATTATTTCAAACAGTTGAAGAAAAAATACGGCAAGGGTAGGGAACGTAAGACCGAAATCAGAAGTTTCGACAATATTGTGGCCGCAACAGTGGCAGTGGCTAACCAGAAATTGTATGTTGACCGTGTGGAGGGCTTTGTGGGTACCGGACTCAAGCAGCGCGACGAGAATGTGGAATACGTATGCGATTGTTCCGATATCGACGAAGTCATTGTCTTCAAGGAGAATGGCACTTTTACGGTGAGCAAAGTCAGCGACAAGCAGTTCTTCGGCAAGGATATCATTCTGGTAGAGGTGTTTAAGCGTAATGATGACCGAACCATCTACAACATGATTTACTCTGATGGTTTGTTTGGCACAGCCATGGTGAAGCGTTTCGCTATTGGCGGCGTGACGCGCGACAAAGAGTATGTGCTCACCAAGGGCAAACAGGGAAGCAAGGTGCTGTACCTGACTTCAAATCCCAACGGAGAAGCAGAGAAAGTGCGTGTGTTCCTGAAACAAAAAGCTAAACTGAAGAAGACACAGTTCGATTTCGACTTTTCCACCTTGGCTATCAAGGGACGTGCTTCTATGGGTAACATTTTGTCCCGTAATCCGGTACGCAAGGTCGAACTGTGCCAGAAGGGCGTTTCCACTTTGTCGGCAATTAACATTTATTTTGATGATATTGTTACCCGTCTGAATACCGAAGAACGTGGTGTGCACCTGGGCTCCTTCAAAGAGGATGACAAGATCATCACGGTCTATGGTGAAGGCTATTACAAAATAGTAGGCTTCGATTTATCTACTCATTTTGAAGATAATTTGCAGATTATCAAGAAACTGAAAAAGAATCAGATACTGACGGCGGTATATTGTAATAGCAAGGAGGGAAAATACATGTTGAAACGTTTCAATCCTGAGAACACACCGAAGAGAATTGACTTTGTACCGCAGGAGAAGAATGTGAAATTGGTGTGTGTCAGCATTGATTTCCTGCCTCAGATAGAGATTACATACTATACCAAAAATCCGAAGGAGTTGGAGAAGGAAATCGTTAACTGTGCTGAGTTTGTGGAGGTGATGGGTGTGAAAGCCAAAGGTAAGCGTTTGAATTTCGGAACTATCAAAAATGTGAAATTCATTGATCCGCTACCTTACGATGAACCGGAAGAAGTGGAGGAAGAAGCTGAAGTTGATGACGCTGAAACAGAAGTGGTTGATAATGATATTGACATGCAGGTGGCGAAAGAGATTTTCGATCATGCGGAGGAAGGACAGACTGACGGCAAAGAGAAAAAGACACCAGGAGAAGACAAGGGGGAACAGTTGAGTTTGTTCTAAACAGTTAATAGTTAACAATTAATAATTAATAATTAATAGTTGATAGTTATTTTCCCTTCTGTTTGATTCGACGAAGGAGCGAGTGTAGAGCCAAAGTAACTTTGGCTTTGCCGAGCGAGGAGGAGAAGGAGGCGCAGCCTCCAACAGATGCCCGAAGGCCGAAATTGAAATTCCCCTTCTATTAGAAGGGGTGCCCGAAGGGCGGGGTAGTGACGTAAGTATTACGGCGTAGCCGTGTACCTTGAGAAGAATCGGAGGCTCAGCTTCCAACAGATGCCCGAAGGGCGGGGTAGTATATTTTGAACTTTGAACTTTGAATTCTGAATTAATGCCATGCCTAAACGAATATGTTATTTACTATGTATCATTTTTCTGTTGGCATCCTGCAAGAAGCCTGAATTCAAAGCCACACCCTACGAAATACAAATACCGCTGCATTTTCCCACAATTCTGAATATTCCTGCGGATAATCCCATGACGGTAGAAGGTGTGGCACTGGGCAAAAAACTTTTCTACGATGGGCATTTGTGCGGTTATACGGGCAGTGATGAAGCACTGCAAATGAGTTGTGCCACTTGCCATGATCCGCAGCATGGCTTTGACATAGGTACCGACAATTCCCGCTTCCCTGGTGGACAGCCAGTCGGCCTGTCGGGACAAGCCACACACCATGTGCCGCTGCCCTTGATTAATCTTGTATTCAACAGTAAGGGTTATTTGTGGAATGGGGCGACTACGAGTATAGAAGATATTGTGCTGGCAACTTTTACTGACCCTGCAGAGATGAATAGCAACTATGCAAGTGTGGTGGCGGCCATCCAGTCAAACAGTGCCTATCCGCCGATGTTTGAGAAGGCTTTCGGCACACCAGATGTTACCATTGACCGCATTGCCAAGGCTATAGCACAGTATGTGCGGACTTTGATCAGTGCGGATTCCAAGTTCGACAAATATTTGCGTGGACAGGTGCAATTGACTCCACAGGAACTCAATGGTTACGTGCTTTTTACTACAGAGGAGGGGGCGGATTGCTTCCACTGCCATGGCGGTGGCGGTACGCCGTTGTTTACCACGAATCTGTGCTATAATAATGGTTTGGACAATGTTTTCAATGACCCGCATGACCGTTTCTCTGTGACCGGAGACCCAATGGACCACGGGGCATACAAGGCACCGACCTTGCGCAATATTGCTTTGACAGCACCTTATATGCATGACGGGCGCTTTAAAACCTTGGATGAAGTACTGGAGTTTTACAATACTGGTTTACAGAATTCGCCGTACGTGAGCCCTCTGATGCATCATGTGAACGATGGGGGAGTGTTGCTTACCCCGACCCAAATCGCAGACCTGAAGGCCTTTCTGGAAACCTTGACAGGAGAGGAGTTTATAGTTGACAATTGATAATTGATAATTGATAATTGATAGTTGAAATTCCCCTTCTGTTAGAAGGGGTGCCCGAAGGGCGGGGTAGTGACGCAAGTATTACGGCGAAGCTGTACCTTGAGAAGAATCGGAGGCTCAGCCTCCAATGGGTGCCCGAAGGGTGGGGTGGTGATTTTGAACGATGAATTTAATCTGCGGCGGAGCCGCAACTGCCGCATAAAAACAAAAAACTATGAAAATCTACACTAAAACCGGAGACAAAGGAGAGACCTCATTAGTTGGAGGTAAAAGAGTAAAAAAATATGATACCCTGCTGGATGCATACGGTACCATCGATGAGTTGAATGCCCATATTGGACTGGTGATTGCCGATGAGCCGGAGCCGTTTCTGACGGACATACAGCGGATGCTTTTCGTGGTGGGCGGCATGTTGGCTACCGAGACACAAAATTGGAGCAAGTACTGGCCTGATACGGATTTGGAAGCGCTTCTGCAAAATGTGGAGCAAGAGATTGACCGCATGAGTGCGGAACTGGAGCCTTTCAAGGGCTTCATTTTGCCCCAGGGCTCCATGCTGATTGCACACATTCACGTGTGCCGTACAGTATGCCGCAGAGCCGAACGCTTGGTGGTGAAAATAGCCGAAAAAGATGAGAATTATTCACCTCTTCTCAAGTTGGTAAATCGTCTCTCCGATTATTTCTTTATTTTGGCACAATATTGTCACAAAAAGAAAAATATTTTTGTAACATATTGGAAATAAGGGTGAAAAAATATTGAAAAAAAGTGTCTTTTTTATAAAAAAAGAGTATTTTTGCCGCCACAAAAAAAGGAGGACAAATTATGTATTGGACACTTGAATTAGCCACAAAATTAGAGGACGCTCCGTGGCCGGCAACCAAGAAGGAATTGATAGATTTTGCCCTTCGTTCCGGAGCTCCAATGGAAGTGATTGAGAATTTGAATGAGATTGAGGATGAGGGTGAGATTTATGACAATATCGAGGATCTCTGGCCCGATTATCCAACTAAAGACGACTTTTTCTTCCACGAGGACGAGTATTAATGGTGATTGCTTTCGTTTCAGAAAGTGACACGGCATTGATAATCAAAAAAAACGCACCTTGAAGGGGTGCGTTTTTTTTGATGCTAAGCTTTTTTCTAATTCAATACCCAGTAATTTAAGCCTGTATTGCGGCCGTAATTGTCAGCAGCGGCTTCGGTGTCGAAAACGCCAATGCATATACGCATTTGCTTTGAGTTGGGCTGCAAAACCACCTTGGGATTGTATTGCTCCAACTTGCGTTGTTTAATGTGCTGGCGAACCTCATTTTCATTCCGGAAACTGCCTACAATAACATAATGTTTCCCTTGCTCGAAATTGATGAAGAATTTCTCACCATCGGGCAATTGGCCTGTATTGGGTGCCTGTCTTTGCTGTATGCTCGGCGTTGTTTCGGTTGTGATATCGTCAATTTCTTCAGTGTTCTCAACCATGCTAAGGGAATCCTGGTTGAGTGCCAAGCTATCCACCACAAGGGTGTCTGGTGCAGTCACTGCCGAATCCGTCACCACAGGTGTCTCTTCCACTACAGCCTCCGTGGTCTGACCGAAATACTTGTTATACAGTTCTTTCAACTGATCCTTGAAATAGTAGGCGGCAGCAGCCAAAAGCGCAAGTAAAAGCATAATAACCAACCATATCCAGCCTCTGTGTCTTTTGGGAATATCCTCATCATCATTTTCTTCTTCTGCCTCATCCTTGTCAGTAGGTTCATTTACTTCGTTTTCTGCATTATCTTCATCTTTTTCAGCCTTTCCCTCATCTTCTTTTGTGTCAGACCCGTCCTCGGCCTTAATCTCTCCCTCGTTTTCATCTTCAACCGTATGTCCTCTACCTGTCTTATCACCGGTATCTTCCATCAAACCATCGCGCTGCTCGTTTCCTTCATCCGTTTTTTCTTCTTCCGGTCTTGCTTCAATTTCATGTTCAACCTTATCCTCAAGTTCTGTTGCAACAGTGGTTTTGCCTTTTTGTATGCTGAAAGACACTGGCTCCATACCTTCGTACTCCATGTTCAACTCGGCGATACGATCGCAAATGTAGGTGACTATTCCTTTGTCGTTTAGGGCGAAGGTGCCGAAATTCTCAAAACTGACACTTTTGTTATTAGTCAATGCCGTTTTGAGCTGGCTTACCCACTGGTCAATCTGCTTTGTGGCATCCGTAATCAACATGCCTCCCTTTTGCGAGACAAACATGGTGAAGTTGAAGCCGTTTCCGTCATAATCAGGGTCGAAAACAACCTTATACCCTGGTGGCGTGATCATTCCATCCCGGATTTGCGCAGGCTCATACTCCTTGCGGAACAAACCGAGGTTGTTGACATACACGCTTTCCTTCTCGCAAAGTGACTTGACTAAAAAGTTGATGATCATCTTTTCAATGTGCTAATGAAATTTGTTAATTAGTTAATGTGCAAATTAGCAAATGATTTCAACGTACTTGTTAACCATTAACCATTAACTATTAATTATTAACTATTAACTGCTCAAGGTCCTCCGGCGTATCCACCCCAATCCCTTCGTACTCGCATTCCGACACATATATAGAGTAGCCATTTTCTATCCAGCGGAGTTGTTCCAGCTTCTCACTTTTTTCCAAAGTGGATTCCGGCAGTTGGATGAGTTCTTGCAGGATTTTATGCGTGTAGCCATAAATGCCGATGTGTTTGTAGTAGTTGGGAGTAAATTGTTCGGGATTACGCAGATAAGGTATCGTATACCGGCTGAAGTAAATGGCTCTATGGTTCTTGTCGAAAATCACTTTCACCTTGTTTGGATCGCTGATTTCTTCGGCTTTGGTGATTTTTGAGCATAAGGTGGCTATTTTTGTGTCAGGATTATTAAACTGAAGAATGAGCAAGTTGATGATATTGCCTGTGATGAACGGTTCGTCGCCTTGCACGTTGATGATAATGTCGTTATCCGCTAATCCTGATTGCCTTGCTGCGGTTCCACAACGGTCGGTGCCAGAGGGAAGGGTAGGTGAGGTCATCACCGCTTGTCCGCCAAAATCACGGACACAATTGGCGATACGTTCATCATCGGTGGCCACAAACACTTGGTCTGCCATGGAACTCAGGGCAGCTTCGTAAACATGTTGTATCATAGGTTTTCCCTGAATCAAGGCCAAAGGTTTGCCAGGGAAGCGTGTTGACGCGTATCTTGCTGGAATGATAATATTAACAGCCATCGTTTATTTGAACAAACCGAACAATTCAGCATTGATTTTTTCAATGACGATACCGAAATCTTCCGCGCGTTCGGCGAATTTGATGGTGTTGACATCAATCACCAACAATTTGCCGGGGTAGTTGCTGATCCACTTCTCGTATTTCTCGTTCAGATGTTGCAGATAGTCGATGCGGATAGTGTTTTCATACTCGCGTCCACGTTTGTTGATTTGTGCTACCAGTGTGGGAATATCAGCTTTCAGGTATATCAGCAAGTCCGGATATTCCAGAAACTGTGCCATCAGTTCAAACAGAGAAGTATAGTTCTCAAAATCACGGGTGGGCATCAACTGCATGTCGTGCAGGTTGGGAGCGAAAATGTAAGCGTCCTCATAAATGGTGCGGTCTTGGATCACGTCTTTTTTCTTCTTTCGTAATTCAATGACCTGTCTGAAACGGCTGTTCAAAAAATAAACCTGAATGTTGAAAGACCAGCGTTGCATGTCTTCATAAAAACTGGCCAGATAGGGGTTATGTTCAACACTTTCGTACATGGGTTCCCATCCGAAATGCTTGGCCAACATGCCAGTAAGGGTGGTTTTGCCCGATCCTATATTTCCTGCTACGGCTATATGCATGATGATATGTATTTGTATTTTTAGCTTGCAAAGATAATAAAATATTCAATAGTGATTTTATTTTGACTTTTTCTTTTTGGTCACTTTCACTTCTTTTTTCTCCTTTTTGATTTGTTTGTCGTAGTTGGCGACATCCTCTATGGCTTTGGAAGTGGCTGTGAGCAAAGGTTCTGTCGAGAGTTTTTGGCCAACAGCACGCTGCAACCATATATCAGGAGTGAGGTGGCCCATAGCGAAAATACGTTCCACCTCGGGGCCGATTTTCTTGCCGTTCAGGTATTGCTCCAATTGGAAATCAACAAGATGGCCGATGGGATATGCTGATACATAAAGCGGGTCAACAATAATATGGGAATAGCAGGCCAGAATCACCTGGTCTTTTTCTTTGAAAATTGGAGCGTAGTATTGGTTCCACACTTCTTTTGCGATGCTCAGTACGGCATTCCTCAGCTGCTCGGCATTGGCTTTGGGGTGTGCGTACATCCATTGCCAAGTCTTTATATCCACCAGTGAAACACCCATGATTTCGTAGCAGTTCCAGAAAATGTCGAGAGTGTTCAAGTCTTCGGTGATGGTGTCGTTGTTGGTAAGTCCTAACAATTCCAAGTCGCGGTTTTGGAAAGTGAAGGCCAAGGCTTCAGTAAAGCCTGTGTTCGGTACACCGCGCATAAAGTAGTTATCGACTTCATACAAGGAGATAGTCTGTTCAACATTATGTCCAAACTCATGAATACCAATGTTATAGCCTTTGTAATCCATGCCGTTGGCACCGATGCGTGTTCTTAACATGGAATTGTCGCCTTTCATCATGGACTCCCAAGCGTGGCCGGCGCCGACAGAGGGGTCAACGGTGACATGGTTGCAGATGAACTCGGCTCTTGGACGGGTAAAACCTAATTTGACCAAGATGTTGGGAAGGTCTTTTGCAAATGCCTCAGCATCAGGATATTTGCTTGTGGTGATGCTGTCCAATTTGTTCTGATCCATGCTGCTGCGGGCTTTGAAGCCGTCGTACCAGATATCGAAAGGATGCAGTCTGCGGCCCAAACGCTTAGAGATGAATTCGGCCACCTCTTTGACTTGTGGTGATGACAGCAATTCCCTGAATAATTTTTCAGCCTGTTCTACGGAAATCTCGTATTCGCCCTCAAATTTGCGGGTGATGAAGTTGTCTTCCTCGTAGTACTCGTCTGAAGCTTTGATGGCTCTGAAGTTGCGCAGCAGGCACTCGTAGCGTTTGTTGTTTTCCGATTTTCCTTTTATCTCAACACGTTGCACGTAAGTCTGGTTGGTTGATGGGTACCAGATGTAGTCGCTTTTGTCGATGACGTCCTCCGCAATGGTCTGGTCGGTGATACGGGTAAGGATGTTGTAAATGATGCTTTGTTTGTCAGTGCCGCTGACAGGGTCACTGTATGCGGCTTTCAGCTCGTCGCGCAGTCCCCAGTGGGTGATGAGTTTTACATCCTGCGACCAATATCTGATGTTTTTGTCGCTCCAAACCATGCCCATGTGGATATTGTAGTTGGCGATATAGTTCTCGGCGGCAGCTGTGGCGGCGTTGATGCATTGTTCGGCTGATGCGGGAGCCCTGTTGGTGAACAAATCGCCTAATCGGACGTAACCCCATTGGCGTATGGTCCAATTGTCACCGTTGTTGACTTTCTCACGCAGTGTGAAGTGCGGAAAGTTCATGATGACAATGAACGCCAGCTTGTTGTTGAACATGTCCTCGTTGAAGTGTGCCAGTCCGTTGTATGCCCCGAAAATGTCGTCAACAGGTGTGTTTTCGATACCTTTCACATGAGAGGGACGGAGCAATTCGATGGTGACACGGTTGTTGTGTCCTAAAATGGTTTCGAAGTTTGTACACAATCTTTCAAACAAACGGTCCTTTTCTTCCAAATTCTTGCAGAAGTTTTTGGCGCAAAAATCGATGAATTCATCCTGTGAACCGTCGGCGGAGGTCCAGAAATTCGCAGCTTGGCTTAAGCCCCTGTCGATGAGTTTCTCGGAGATGGTGCACCCTTTCCTGAGTATGGCCGACTTGGCTTTGGAACAGCTGTGTTCGGTGATGTATCTATTTGATGGACCAGCATTTAACATAATGGATGATACTAATAAAACAGTTAAAATTAAGTAGATTTTTTTCATGAAAGACTGTGCTTTTTTAGGTGGTGTTTTTATGTTTAAATTGAATATTTTAAATGTAAAAAATGAAGTTGCAAAGGTAGCAAAAAAAATCTTTGAAAAAGAGTACAACATAAGAAAAAAAGTTGTATTTTTGCAACCTCATTTCACAAGAGATGAGCATCGGGGTGTGGCGCAGTTGGCTAGCGCACTTGCATGGGGTGCAAGGGGTCGAAAGTTCGAGTCTTTTCACCCCGACGAAACAAAAAAGGGAATGACAAATTCATTCCCTTTTTTGTTTTAGCTTACAGGGGTTAACACGGATGCACCTCGTGCGTCCGTTGAATTCTGGATTCTGAATTCTGGATTCTGGATTAAATCCACATTCCTCCTTACGGCTGCCACAATGTGTCAGCCCTACAGATTGTGGACGCACGCGACGCGTCTCTACTGTGTATCCATGTTAACTGTCAACTGTCAACTTAAATTAGCACATTAGCACATTAACTAATTAGCACATTTTCACAGTCCTCTCGTTCCTCTCGGAGCTGTGGAGATCACCGCGCTGCGGGGACGAATGTTGCCACCGCCACTGGTGCTTCGACTGCTTGCCGTGTTGGTAGAAGTGCTACTATGGCTGGTTGATGATGTACTTGTAGTGCTGGGACGAGTGCCCGAACTTGTGCTTGTGCTTGGCCTTGTTCCGCTGCTAGGCGTTGCGGAACTTGTCGGTCTGCTATTGCCACCGGGAGCAGTGCCGCTTGAGGGTCTGCTGCCACTAGGTGCCGCACTACCACTTGGTTTGCTGCTGGGAGTTGTTCCACTGGTTGGCTTACTTGCGTCGGGAGTGCTCGTGGAAGGTCCTGAGGTGGTCGGCTTGTTCTCGGCCAATACGGGCTCAGTATTGGCAGGCCGGTCGTAGTCTTTCGGCACATAATTGCCCTTGCTTTGCTTGTAATGCGTCATGGAATTTACCCTGCTGATGCGTGACGACAGGTTGTGACCGCCAGTGGTCAGCAGGTCGTTGAAGGTGATGATAAGCGAGGAGGTCTTCATGTATCGCCCGCTATTTCCTGCCAGATTGCCGGCAAAATAGTTCTTCACATTGTTCAAGTCCATGCCCAACAAGTCGAGATTGTTCTTGCCGACTTCCCGCATCAGCTGGTTGATTTTACGGGCACGCAACATGGTGTTGTAAGTTTCCCTGTCTCTCACGGCAATCCCGCGAGGGTAGGAGAGGAACTTGGCTAATTGCTTGAATTGGTCCTCCGACAGTCCGTTGAGCAGGCTCTTCACTTCGTTGATGTCTCCACTGATGCCCGCCTTTGTATTTTGGTGAACATTTTTATAAATGTAGTCAATATGCTCGTCAGTATAGGTCATGTTGTAGTTTTGCTCGTTCTCGCGTAATTGTTTGTCAACGTGTTCTTTCTGAAACCTGTCGAAAGTGCGGTGTGAAAGACTGTCGGCAAAAGCGGCAATTTCCTCATTGCTCATGTTTTTGATGGTATTGAGCAGATTGACCGTGGGCTTGTACAACAAGAATGGCTTGTTTTTTGGGAATGAAGGATAGGTGTTTCCCGAATAACTGATGTTGTTGTCGATAAATAATTGATAAAGAGCTGTATATTGTACCACACGGGCCAGGTCGGTGTTGCAGAGTGTGGCAAAATAGTGATAGGCCTGGCTTTCATAGCGGTAGCCGATGGATTCGCTCCGCTCCTGCGAATTGAAGTAGCTGACAGGCAGTGAGCCAGTGCGGTTCAGTGTGTAGATGGTATATCCTTCGCAGTCAATGGCATACATGGCTCCTGCGGTATTCCAGTTATAGACTAATTCGGATAAGCCTAATTTCCTGAACAAGGGTTTGTCGAAAGGGTAGTAGCCGGGATCCGGATAGCGGTAATAGCCTTCTTGGATGGTGCCACGTTCCGACCAGTCCTTCAGCAGTACGTCGGTGATGGTCATCAGGTCGCCAAATTCGGTGTTTTCCAGCTCCTTGCTCAGGTAAGTGGGGCACCAGTCGCGACCATTGTTCATCTTGCCGGCCATCAGGTCGTTGATGTCGAGACTTTGCGACAATTCTTTTTCGGTGGTGGAGGCCAGCAGCAAAATGCTCTCGATTTGCAGTGGTGGCAGCTCATTCAGCGGAGACTGGCGTTCACGGCCAATGATGACCAGGGTGCTGCTGTCGGCCAAGGCACCCAAAATCAGGTCTGCATCCAGGGTGAACTGGCGTATGTCGCCCACTTGTCCGGCTATGTCTTCGTTTTTGGCCATGGCCCAAGCCACAAAACCTGGCAACTGGCTGAAAAATACCCCTCGCGATTGTTCGGCAAACATGTCGGATATGGTCATTACGTGATTGGTGTCGTCCAAGGTCATAAAGCCTTCGCCATCTTCCATGAACCAGATGTTGAACTCATTCAGAGTGATTTGATAATCAATGTTTTCCCTGGCAAAATATTGCCGTTTTTCTTCCACAGGCAACGCTATGACCGTAGGTTTGTATTCGCTGAAAAAGAGTTCTTTGTTCAGTTTGCGAATCAGATTGTCACAATTCTCCTGGGTGGCGTTGCCCAAGTATATCAGCATGTCGGTCACATAGCCATCGTAGCCGATGGAATGCTTGCGTAATTCCATTTTGTGGGTGAATTTTTTGAAGATGGAGGCGACAGAGTCGGTCTCAAAGTGGGGAGGTAATTCGCTGACCATCAACAGACGGCTGCTGTCGCTGAAAGATGCCATGCCAATGGTCTGATAATGAAAACGGTATTTTTTTCTGAAGTCTTTATAGATGGAATCTGACGACAGGCTTACCAAACAACTGTCAATTTGTACTTTCTGATTTGGAATGTATTCATATACAAAAAGTTTGGCCGTTCCCTTTTTTACCTCTTCCACGATGGAAGGACGTGTGGCGAAAATGACAATGCCGGTGGCAATCAAACCTATGATAATCAACCATATAGTCGCTTTCTTGGCGTTTTTTTTCATGCTTTTTTAATTTCCTGAGAAATGAGTTGGCAAAGGTAGCAAATTAATTCGTATTTTTGCCAAAAAATAAAGGATGTTTCGATTTATCCAGTCAAAATTGTTTCTGCAAGTAGTCTGTTTGTTGGCCGTGTTGACGTGGACTGTGTTGCAATTTGTTGGTTCAACACACTTTGTGCAGGTTCCGTCGTCCACTTCTTTTTGGCTGATGCTCTCTTCGTTGCAGAATCATTATGGCGGCATGATTGCGGTCATCAGCATAAGTTTGCTCTTGCAGATTCTGCTTACAGATGTCTATTATTTCCGGGGTGGTTTCGGTGACAATCATCACCTGATGGTATGTATCTGGTTTCTGCTTATTTTATGCTGTGGCGGCTTTATATCCGAATTGTCCCCTGTTTTGTTGTCCAATTTGTTTTTAGTCATCATCATCAGTCTGAATTTCGATTATGACAATGGCAATCTGAAAAGCAAAGACCTTCTGTCAGGAATTTTGACGGGTGTGGCCTCACTCTTTTATCCTCCTATGGTGTTTGTGGCTTTCTTTGTTATCAGTTCATTGGTAATCAACAGGTTCAGCAAATATAAAGATATCATTGTCTATATTTTGGGCATTTTGTTGGTTTGTTTATACTGCTTTAGTTTCTATTTCTTCAGCAATCGTTTGCCCGAATTGTACCAGTTCGTGTCAGGGATCAGGTTTTACAATACTTTTGCCATGACAGAAATGTATTCCTGGCAAGTGATGGTGCTGATTGCCACAACGGTGGTGTCTTTGCTTTATGCCACCGTGGTGCTGAAAATACAATATGACAGCAAGACAGTGCTTCTTCGTAAAAGATTGATAACTATACATTTGATTACCATGTCATGTTTGCTGCTGATGGTATTCTCTCCTTTTGACTTTCATCATGCAGTGGGATTTCTTTTGATACCTATGACACTGTATTACAGTATGTTGTCACAAATGAAAGAGCATCCGTTAGTCAATGATTTTATGATGCTGATTTTTGTTGTTGCCTTATGCCTTTAAAGAGTCATTTTTCTGATACTGAAATACTTGAATGTGGATGCGACGAAGTGGGCAGAGGCTGTATCGCAGGACCTGTTTTTGCGGCTGCCGTGATTTTACCATACAATTATCAGAATGAGGAAATCAATGACTCCAAACAGCTTTCTGCCGCCAAGAGAAACCAAATGCGAACGATTATTGAGCGTGATGCTTTGGCCTGGGCGGTAGGGCAGGTATCTGAAAAGGAAATCGACAAGATTAACATTTTGCAGGCTTCTTTTCTGGCAATGACGCGTGCCGTGCAGCAGCTGACTCTCAAACCGCAGTTGTTGCTGATTGACGGTAATCGCTTCGTCAACCGCACGGATATTCCGTATAAGACTGTGGTTAAGGGAGATGCCACTTATCTGTCCATTGCTGCCGCCTCGATTTTGGCCAAATGTTACCGCGATGAGCTGATGGAGCGGTTGCATGAGGAATATCCCATGTATGGCTGGAAGGACAACAAAGGCTATCCCACGCCTTACCATCAGGACGCGGTGCTGAAATACGGCAACAGCCCCTATCACCGCCGCAGCTTCCAGCTGAAGCGACAACTGAGATTGGAGTTCTAATTTACCTCTTGATTTCAAAGAAACGAGGCTTCGCAAATCCATTATTGCAAACATGAAGGATTTCTCATATTTTCCAGCATCTCTTTATTTGCTCCAACTTGCAACGATAAGCCGAGATCTTCCCGGTATGGCGAATGTTTTTTTTACTCCCAAAACTCCATTTCTTGAAGCACTTTGTCTGTCATTTGGGGTAGGATGGGGTCGCGGAATAAACCGAAAGACCAAATTCGTTTTCCTTTGAAAACAGTAAAGCACTCTAGAAGTTTGCCATCATCTTCCGAAATGAACCCGTTCATTTCCTTGATAACGATACAATCGTTTATTTTTTGTTCGATAAAGGTGCTTCCATTGTCTCGTAGTGTTTCCTTATATTTTGTTATTTCAGCACTGTTAGACATACTTAAGGGTATTTCAAATGCATCTACAAAAAAGATACAATTTTTGTCTTTTGACTCAAATACGAAACAACCTCTTGGCATCCATGAATTCACTCTATCAATGCCGAGAGTGCGGTATTCTTTGACAATTTCCGCTAAGCGGTCTAAATATAGATGAAATTCATAATTTGTATCTACCGCAAAACCAGTTTTCTCAAGATTCCATTTTCCATCTTTTTTATTCACAGTAAGATAGCTTTGCATAACTTCCTTGGTTCGGTCTATAATGGAATTTGCAATTTTTTGAGCCATGGAAGCATTCCATGTTTTCTTGGTGTCAAAGTCGGACATGATGGAAATCAAATAAATATGTGCTCCGCTTTTCTTTAACAGATAGTAAAAGTGCTGTTTTTTGTCTTTTGAGCGGAAAACCACCAAAGAATCCTCAGTTTGAATTGCTTTTAACTGCAATTTGCTGTAATAGTTAACCGAATCACAACTGGATTCAAGATTTATCTCCATCTGATGTAAACTTTCAGCATAGTCTTTTAAATTGTCATTTATATTCTGCCAAATGCTGATAAAAATCATGTTTTCATATTCCCCAGAGTTGTATGTCACATAAGTGGTGTATTTGGATGACATGTCCAAGGCTTCGAAATAGCTATAGCCTTGTGGTATATCAACCGAATAGAGCGAATCGGAACTGTAAACGGTGATCCATTCCAATAAAGAGTATTGTTTCTGGGAACAGCAAGGCAGTACTGCCATAATTCCCAATGCGAGGCCAATGATTTTGTGGAAAGGTGTCTTAAGTGGTTTGGAAAAGATTTTTTTCATGATTTTTTTTGTTGAAGAAAAATGGTTTATCAGTTGTCTTCCAACGAAAGACTGGGCAAAAATAGCGTATTTGCAATTACATCCAGGGCTTTTATAATGGCCATTGTACAAAATAGGCGGTCTGATGTATGAAATATTCAAGGTCATTGGTTTTTTTTGTTTTCTATGCCACAAAAATACCGCAAAACAAATTGCGGATTAGCTTTTTGCAAGGCTTGCAAAAAGGAATTAAAATAATGGTGAAATCATTCTATACCAACCTGACAATAGTATACGTCTGGAAGTGATGTTGCGAGAAGATACGGTGTGGCTAAATCGCCAACAGATTGCCGAGTTGTTTCATAGGGACATCAAGACTATAGGTAAACATATACAAAACGTCAATGCGGAAGAATTAAAAGGAATTCCAACTGTCGCAAAATTTGCGACAGTTCAAAAAGAGGGTAATTGTTTACATCAGGGCAAACGTATATACTGGGAGCTTGTTAAATTCCTTCCATTCCAACAAAATTGTATTGTTAAATACTGATAGATTAGAATTGAAGTTGTTGATTATTAATGGGATTTTAATTATCAACATAATAAATATAATTATTATTTGCTTGTATTTTTGCAATAAAATAACAACCTTTAAAGATAAAAACATGGAAAATATTATTGAAGTTGAAAACAAAATCATCAGCTTGAGGAATCAGCAAGTGATACTGGATTCCGATGTGGCGGAATTGTATGGGGTGGAAACCAAACGAGTAAATGAGGCGGTTAGCAATAACCCTGAAAAATTTCCAGAAGGGTACATTTGGGAATTGACAAATGAAGAATGGGACTCTTTAAGGTCGAAATTTTCGACCTTAAAGAATAGTGGTCGAGGACAGCATTCAAAATATCCTCCCAAAGCCTTCACCGAGAAAGGCCTTTATATGCTAGCCACTATTTTGAAGAGTCCGAAGGCTGTGGAAACTACCATCGCTATCGTAGAGGCATACGCTAAGTTAAAGGAATTGTCAAGAGTAATTGTTGAGATTCCTCAACAGGAGGACAACGAACAAGAGCAGAAGATATTGTTGCAAAGGGGCGGCCAGCTGGTGGAGGGTATTATGTCGGACATACTACCAAAACATAGTAGCGAGACTTCCTTTGATCTGAACTTGGCGATGTTCAAGCTCAAGCATTCTGTGAAGCGGGAAAATGATGAGGAAATCAAGCTGTTGAAGGCTAAAGTAGCAGAATTGGAGAAGAGAGTTAGATAATATCTTATAATGTTGATTTTTAGATGATTAATAATATTTAGCCCTCGGTTTTAAGAATTGGGTGTTCTATTTTTGCAAGACAATCATTCAATAACTACACAAATGGAAAATAGTATT